>ENA-UOJC01000266-UOJC01000266.1-human-gut-metagenome-genome-assembly--contig:-C104-NODE-266-length-96075-cov-10.695449_pt1 | contig 96075 bp, 96 predicted proteins | sample MGYA00242339_ERZ723886 | MGnify/ENA metagenome assembly ERZ723886 | reverse complement strand
TTCATTTGAGCCTATTTTTTCGACTCAGTTTTTTCATAGATTACTTGACACTACCGCATTAAGCATTTTTTATTCTATCTTATTATAAGATACAGTGAAAGTCAATAAAATTGTATCGTTTTTTATTAATTTTTTGGGCATTTTGCACTATTCCAACATATTTTCAATAAAGATCCCGTATCCTTTGGTGGAGTCGTTGACGAATACATGGGTGACGGCGCCGATGATTTTGCCGTTCTGTATGATGGGTGAACCGGACATTCCCTGAACAATACCATTGGTGGTGTTCAGCAAATCTTCATCAGTGATTTTAATGACCATGTCCCGGTTTTTTCCTGCACTGCCAAGTTCCAGGCTCTCAATTTCCACATCATAGTCTTTGACTTCGCCGTCGACGCAGCAGCGGACGATGGCCGGTCCCTTTTCCACTTCATGGCGGAAACCGACAGGAAGCGCATGACTCTCATCATAGAGTTTAACATCATCAGATAAGGTTCCGAAAATACCATTGTCATTATTGGATTCAATCGTTCCGAGAATCTGGCCGTATTTATAATCAATATTACCGACCATTTCCCCGGGTACGCCATTCTGTCCTTTGACAATGGATAGAATATTAGACTGGTAAAGGCGTCCGCTGCTGATATCAATTCTCTGGCTTGTATCCACATCGGTAATACTGTGGCCCAGCGCTGCAAAATGGTTTTCGGAATCTACATAACTGAGAGTTCCGATTCCCTGGGCGTCCTGCCGGATCCATACGCCGATTTTATATTTCGAATCTTCAGTCCTGACCGGCGTCACCCGCACCTCAACTTCCTCGTTATTTCTTAGAATTTTCAATAACATATCCCCGCCATTCCAGTTTTTCAATGTCTCTGTTAAATCATCAATGGATTGGATTTCTTTGCCTTCCAGAGCCACAATATAATCCCCACTCTGCAAAACATCCTCAGCCGGTTCCACCCGATCACCATCGTATGTTGTCACTGCGCCAGTTCCCAAAACCATTACGCCCTTTGTACGAATATAAATTCCCACCGGCATTCCCAGCGGCATTAATTTCATCTCATCGACCACATCAACTTCCACATCTTTTAAATGAAAGCCCATCCATTGCAATGAGAAATGATAAGTACCCTTTTCTTCAATATTGACAGATACTGGCTCATTTAAATCCAGATGAATTTGATTTGAAGGTACTTTTTCGCCATTTATACTGGCCACTGCAAGACTTTCACCATCACCCTCCATCGTGAGAGGCAGGTTAAAGTCCAGCATTTTTTCTTCTCCCACCGTCAGCTTCCACACATCCGGTATGGATGTGTGGATGGTATAAGAAAGATAATACAAAAAAGCGCAGAGATAAATTACAAATACAACGATGAGCCACCTGCGGTACTTTTTCCGATTCATCCTATCGCCTCCATACAAAAAATAAAGGATATACGAGCTGCGTACATCCTTCATAGTATGTGACCATATTTAGTTTTTCAAACAGGTTTTTCTAAACTGTTCTGCCATTTTTTTCATTTCATCGGCACTGTCTAAAATCGTCCGGGTAATCTCCACACCGCCCATGAGACGGCCAACTTCACGCACCTGTTCTTCTTCCGAAAGTTCCCGAATCTTAGTCTCTGTCCGCTCACCTTCCGCTGTTTTTTCAATCAGATAATGACTGTCTGCCATGGCTGCAATCTGCGGCAAATGGGTAATACAAAGCACCTGATGGCTTCTTCCTATGTAGGCCATCTTCTCAGCCACTTTCTGAGCTGTCCGTCCGCTGATTCCCGTATCAATTTCATCAAAGATCAGGGTCGGAATCTCATCAATTTCAGCAAGTACAGACTTAATACCAAGCATAATTCTGGAAAGCTCACCACCGGAAGCTACCTGACCAAGTGGTTTCACATCCTCGCCCGGATTTGTGGAAACAAGAAATTCAACGTCATCACTGCCGTTCTTCGTATATTTGCCCAGCGGAGAAATTTTTATCTGAAAGCGCACTTGAAGGAAGTTTAAATCCTTTAGAGATTCTTCCATCTGTTTTTCCAGAACGGCTGCATATTTCCTTCGGATACTGCTGACCTCTTCCGATAACAGCTTCAATGCTTTTTCGCTGGCCGAAAGCTTTGCCTTCACCTCCGAAAGCCAGTCATCATACCCTTTCAGTCGGTCAATCTCAGCCTGCTTCTCCGCCTGATATTTTAAAATATCCTCGATGGATGCTCCATATTTTGCTTTCAGGCGATTGATCAAATCCAATCGCTCTTCCGTATCTCTGAAATCCTGTTCATCAAAGGATAGTGTATCCATATATCCGGATAAATCCCGATTAAAATCATTTAAAAGACTTTCAATATTTTCCAGCTGTTCCCGAAGAACACCGAGTTCCGGATCATAATCTTCCAGATTATAGAAATTTTTAAGTCCCCGGCCAAGCTGTTCGCCTGCCGATGAAGCATCATCATAGCCGGTCCACTGATGCACCTGGGAAAGTCCCTCGATAATCTGACGGCCATGGGACATCTTCCGATAATCCGCTTCAAGCTGCTCATCCTCACCTGCCATCAGTCGAGCATTTTCAATTTCTTCCACTTCAAATTCGATAAAAGCCATCTGACGCAAACGCTGTTCATTGTCCATGGCCTGATTTTCATAGGCATCTTTCCAATACATGTATTCCTGATAAGCCTTTGCCATTCTTTCTTTTTTATCGCCCAATGGCTCCCGGATAAACCGGTCCAGAATCGTCAAATGTCTGGACTTATCCAATAAGGACTGATGGTCATGCTGACCGTGAATATCCATCAAAAGCTGTCCGGCCCGGCGCACGTCGGATGCCGAAACGATTTCCCCGTTAATCCGGCTCACACTGCGGCCCGAAGTCATACGACGGGATATAACAACAGAATCATCCTCCACCGGAATTTCCATGGCTTTCAGTGTTTCCAGCACCCGTTCATCCGATACGGAAAAAAATAATTCTGCCAGGGCATAATCTGCCCCCTTACGGATCATATCCTTGGAAACCCGGCCGCCCAATGCCATATTCACCGCCCCCATAAGAACAGATTTACCCGCACCGGTCTCGCCCGTCAGAATATTCAGATGATTTTCAAAATTCATCTCGACCTCGTCAATCAAGGCCAGATTTTTTACATGTACACTTAAAAGCATAATCTCCCCTATTTCAACATCTGGTTAATTTTTTCCATCACCATATGAGCGTCTTCATCACTGCGGAGGGCACACATGATCGTATCGTCTCCGGCAATACAGCCGACCACGCCCGGAAGTTCCATATGATCGATCGCAACTGCCACCGCCATTGCCATACCCGTCACCGTTTTGATGACGATCATACTTGTGGCGACTTCCTTTGATACATAGCCTTCCTTCAAAACTCTGGAATACTTATCTGTCATTTCCATCGTCGGTTTAATGAAAGCAACATATTTCTGACGCCCGTTACTGCCTGAAACCTTGGATAATTTAAGCTCGCGAATATCCCGGGAAATCGTGGCCTGAGTAACCGAAAATCCACTTTCATTCAGTCGGTCCGCCAGTTCTTCCTGGGTTTCAATATCATATTTATCGATTAATTCCAAAATTTTTGCATGCCGTTTTGATTTCAAATCTGACACTTCCCTTCCGCATTATTATACATTTTTCATTTTGTTGCGTAATATATCGCAGAAGCTTTTCTGACGTATATTTACAATCGGCACTTTGGTGCTTGCCTGGACAATCTCTACCACATCCGAAGATTCCAGTTCCCATACGGTCTGACCGTCATAGGTAACGAGCGCTTCCTCTTTCTGGGTCTTCCGCCGCCGCCCAACTTCAATCTTTATCTTCGCCTGGGCCGAAACGACAACGCTCCGTGCCGACAGGGAATGGGGACAGATCGGTGTAATGATCATCATTTCCGTTTCCGGAAAAACCACCGGACCGCCGGCAGACAGATTATAGCCTGTCGAACCCGTCGGCGTGGAAACAATGACACCATCTGCTGCATAAATATCCAACAGTTGTTCATTAACATATATTTTTAATTCAACTAATCTGGAAAATCCGGAACGGGTCACGATCACATCATTAAATGCAATACTTTTTTGAAGCCGCCGTCCTTTGCGGCAAACCTGACCAAGCAGCATAATCCGATGCTGTATCGTAAACTTCCCGTCAATCAAAGCGTCCAGGCCGTCATGAAGATCGTCCACATCAATGGCCGCCAGAAAACCTACCGTCCCCAAATTTACACCGACCAGCGGAATATCCAGCCCGGCAAAATCCCGAACCGCCTGGATAAATGTACCGTCACCACCGAGTACAATGACACACTCCACATCCTCCTGGAGTTTGCTCATATCCGTATAGCCTGTCTGCAGCAGATCTGTGCCGGCTAATGGCTCTGCCAGATGACAGGTACGATCCCTGGACTCAATATACCTTTTAATCTCCTTCGTCACCCGAAGTTCTCTGTCTTTATCCTGATTTGTCACAATTAAAAATTTATCCATCCGTCTCTCCTGTTACAGTGAAGCATGGGACTGCTCCACCACCTGTCTCACATCTACCGGTTCATGGGCAGCCGCCTCATCCTCCGGCCGTTTTTCAAGATAAATCAAATATTCAATATTGCCCTCCGGGCCTTTGATCGGTGAATAATCCAGACCTAGTACCTTAAAATGAAGGCCATCGGCAATATCTATGACCTTTTCAATCACTTCAATATGTACCGCCTTGTCCCGGACAACCCCTTTTTTGCCGACCTTTTCCCGACCAGCCTCAAACTGAGGCTTAATGAGACAGACCATACGTCCGTCCTCTGTCAGAAGATTTCTGGCTGCGGGCAATACCAATGCCAAAGATATAAAGGAAACATCTACAGAGGCAAAGGCTACCGCCTCCCCGATATCTTCCGGTGTCACATAACGGATATTTGTCTTTTCCATACTGATGACCCGTTCATCCTGCCGAAGCTTCCAGTCGAGCTGGCCCCGGCCCACATCCACAGCAAACACTTTTACTGCACCGTTTTGGAGCATACAGTCGGTAAAACCTCCGGTGGATGAACCGATATCCATACAGACCTTATCCCGCACATCCACTCCGAATACATCGATTGCCTTTTCCAGCTTATAGCCGCCGCGGCTCACATATTTCATTGTATGGCCCTTAATCTCTATGGACGCCTTTTCCTCGTCAAAGGTCGTTCCGGCCTTATCTTCCCGTTGGCCATTGACAAATACATTGCCAGTCATAATAATGGCTTTGGCCTTTTCACGGGAATCTGCCAGGCGGCGTTCCACTAAAAGCACATCCAGTCTCTTTTTCATAATAATACCTCAGACAAAATCTTTGCAGATATGGCCCACGGATCCATTCCCATGGATGTTTTTAACTGGGTCACATTGCCGTGTTCTACAAATACATCCGGGATTCCCACATGTTTGACAAATACAGGTAATCCCTTTGTCATATAATAATCGGATACAGCCTCGCCGAAACCGCCCCGAAGCACATTTTCTTCCATCGTCACGATCATATTATGCTTTTCCGAAAGAGCATCCAGCATATCCGTATCCAACGGCTTAATAAACCGGGCATTGACAACCGTTGCAGCAAGTCCTGCTTCCGCCAGATAATCCTTCACCTGAACCGCCGTTTCTACCATGCTGCCGACAGCAACAAGCGCCACCTGCTCACCTTCATAGAGCATCTCACTCTTTCCACAGACAATCGGCGTCCGGTGTTCCTGCTCACCTTCATAGGCATCGCCCCGTGGATAACGAATCGCCAGAGGATGTCCAAAATTCAGGGAAAACTTCATCATATCATACAATTCATATTTATTCTTTGGCGCACAGATGGTCATTCCCGGAATGGACGCAAAGAAAGAAAGATCCAAAATTCCCTGATGAGTCTCACCGTCAGCCCCGACAATACCCGCCCGGTCAATACAGAAAGTTACCGGCAGATCCGGAATACAGACATCGTGAATGATCTGATCATAAGCCCTCTGGAAAAATGAAGAATAAATCGCCACATATGGCTTTAACCCACCGGCCGCTAAGCCCCCGGCAAAGGTCACTGCATGTTCCTCCGCAATACCCACATCAAAGAAGCGCCCAGGAAAACGTTTCGCGAATTTGGTCAATCCGGTACCTGTAGGCATTGCTGCACTGACCGCAACGACCCGCTCATCCTTTGTCCCAAGATACTGGATCGCCTTGGAAAAAGCTTCAGTATAAGTAATATTAGGGCTCTTTGCGATTTCCCCGCTCTTGACATCAAATTTGCCCACACCATGAAACTCGGAAGGACGCGTCTCCGCAGGTTCATAACCTTTGCCCTTCTGAGTGATCACATGGACAATGACCGCCTGCTTTTCCTTCTGAGCTGTCTTGATTGCCCGGAGAAGCTGGTTCATATTATGACCGTCCACCGGACCCATATATTCAATACCCAGATCCTCAAAAAATCCACCTGGGATGAGCCACTGTTTCAGAGAATCCTTTGACCGTTTCACACCCCGTGCGACCGAATCACCGATTCCCGGAATCCGGCGCAATGCGGTCTCCACATCCGACTTAAATTCCACATAATTCTCATTCGTCCGAATCCGGTTCAAGTATTTACTCATACCGCCCACATTTTCCGAAATGGACATTTTATTATCATTTAAAATGATGATTAGATTTGTATCCAGACGTGCCGCATTATTCAACGCTTCATAGGCCATACCTCCAGTCAGGGAACCATCGCCGATGACCGCTACCACCGTATAATCCTCGCCTTTGAGTTCTCTGGCACGTACATATCCAAGAGCCGCTGAAATCGATGTCGAACTATGTCCCGTATCAAAGGCATCGCACTGGCTTTCCCGGTGTTTCGGGAATCCGCTCATACCACCGTAAGAACGAAGTCCTGCGAATTCATCCTTCCGTCCCGTCAGAATCTTATGAGTATAGGACTGATGTCCAACATCCCAGATAATCTTATCCTTCGGTAAATCCAGGCAGAGATGGAGAGCCATCGTCAGTTCGACAACTCCCAGATTAGAGGCCAGATGCCCTCCTGTCTCACTGACTGAATGCACGATAAAATCCCTGAGTTCCTCCGCCAGAGCATCATACTGGGACGGATCAATGTTTTTTATATCATTCGCCTGTTTAATTTGCTTTAATATTTCTGACATGATCGTATTCACCTGCTTACTTTTCTCTGTGTACAAGCTGGCATATCAATTCCACCAAAAATGGATTTTCCATGCCCTTCTCCTCCGACATTTTCTCAAGTAAATCTATGGCTGTATTTGAAAACCGTTCTGCTTCAGCCATCGCACCGTCAATGCCAAACAGTGTCACATAGGTCGTTTTATGATTTTTTTCATCACTGTGGGTCTGCTTTCCCAAAACTTCCAGTGTACTTGTTACATCCAGTATATCGTCCTGAATCTGGAAGCTGATACCAATATTTTTTGCCATCTGCTCCACTTTATTCAGGGAAACTTCATCGGCTCCGGCCAGTACCGCACCAATCATCATGGAACATTCGATCAAAGCGCTTGTTTTCATCTCATGAATAAAATCCAATACCGGTTTATCCAATGGCTGACCTTCCAGTTCCACATCGACGACCTGACCGCCGATCATCCCATAAATGCCCGGCTTGGAGGATAAAAGCTGCATTGCCCTGGCAACGCTCCGGAACTCTTCCATGTCTTCCGCCAAATCGAAAGCCTTTGACGCCGTCTCAAAGGCATAATTTAACAAAGCATCACCGGCCAGAATGGCCATCGCTTCGCCAAACACAACATGGGATGTCTTTCTTCCCCTTCGGTACTCGTCATTATCCAATGCAGGCAGATCGTCATGAATGAGTGAATAGGTATGTATCATCTCAATCGCCGCCATAAATGGATGAATCACTGCCTCATGGCTGCCTCCGAACAGTCGGTAAGTCTCCTGAATCAACATCGGGCGCAGCCGTTTGCCCCCAGCCATCAGGCTGTAATTCATTGCCTGAAATATGGTTTTCTGATAACCTTCCTCTTTCGGCGCGCAGGCCGTCAATATGCTTTCTATCGCTTCTGTTCTTTTTCCCAATTCTTGTTTAAAATCCATGATTTTTTCCTCATCACTGATTTTCCATCAGCTTATTCTTCATCACTGACCTCGATCAGCTTCTTTTCCACTTTATCCAGGGAATCATTGCAATATTTAATCAGTTTCATCCCTGCCGTATATAATTTAAAGGATTCCTCCAGACTGGTTTCTTTATTCTCCATCCGGCCGATCAAATCTTCCAATTCAGAAAATGCTGTCTCCAGTGTTTTACTCTTTGCCATGTTCCCCGCTCCCTTTCCCATTTCTCGCCCCAGCCGCTGATGGATCGGCATGTACTGCAGATACCGTTGCATCCAGATGTCCGTCCAGAATCCGCACACGAATTGCTTCACCAACAGACACATCCTCGGCCGAATGGATAGCCCGGCCATCTTTTTTACTGACCACCGCATAGCCCCGTTCCAACTGTTTCAAAGGCGAAAGTCCTGACAGTCTTTCACTGTAAATCGCCAAACGGTACCGTCCATCGGTCAATTCTTCCCGCATCCGCTGTTCCAACTGTTCCTCCATATACATGAGCCGCTGACGGTAATCATTGATTCTTGAAGAAGGGCTGACATATTTTAACTGTCTTTCATACTGACTCGTTACACTCCGATACCAGTTCAGCCGTTCTTCCATCTTCATGTACAGCCGCCGCTTACTATCCTCCAGCCGTCTTAAGATCTCCGACCATTCCGGAACGGCCAGTTCCGCTGCAGCTGAAGGTGTCGGTGCCCGAAGATCTGCCACAAAATCAGAAATGGTCACATCCGTTTCATGTCCCACCGCCGAGATTACCGGAGTTTTACACTGATAAATAGCCTCGGCAACCATTTTTTCGTTAAAAGCCCACAGATCCTCGATGGAACCGCCGCCCCGTCCAACAATCATCACATCCACGCCATAATCATCCAGATATTTTATGCCGCGGACAATACTCGGCGCAGCCTGTTCTCCCTGAACCGTCGCCGGATACAGAATCAACTGGACATAAGGATTCCTTCGGGCCGAAATATGAATCATATCCTGAATGGCTGCCCCGGTCCGGGCTGTAACAATACCGATTCGCTTTGGATAGTCCGGAATCGTTTTTTTATGTTCCTGGGCAAAATAGCCTTTCCGCTCCAGTTCTTTTTTCAGCGCCTCGAACTGCTGGTATAGAAGTCCCTGACCTTCCATAACAATCTCACGGGCATAGAGCTGATACCTTCCATCCCGCTCATAAACACTGATATTTCCAAGAACAATGACCTGCTGCCCCTCGCTGAGACGGAATTTCAGACCGCCCCTTGAACCTGCAAACATGACGCATGGGATAGCGCCCTCTCTATCCTTCAAAGTAAAATAAATATGTCCGGAAGTATGATATTTACAATTAGATACCTCTCCCCGGACATAAATCCGACTCAGGAAATAGTCCTCCGAAATCAGGCTTTTAATATATCGATTGACCTGGGATACAGAATATACGCTCATGCCAGTTTCGCCAGAATTGCATTGACAAAAGCCGGCGACTGATCCGTACCGTAACGTTTTGCCAGTTCCACGGCTTCATTGATCGCAACTCCCGTAGGTACTTCCTCATCATAAAGTATCTCATAAGCTGCCAGACGAATGACCGTCAGATCGACTTTTGTCATCCGTTCCGTTTTCCATTTATCTGCCACTCCATCAATCTGTCCGTCCAAATCAACCTTCTTCTCACGGATAGCATCTACTTTACCCTGGATATAGGTTCGATCTTCGTCGGATATTTCTCCGAGATCATCCAGATAAAAACCTTCCTGCTCTGTCATCTCCGCCTCCGAATGAAATTCCGTGCGGAATAACAGACGAAATATATGCTCTCTCAACTCTCGTCTGCCCATAGTTTCCTCCTAAATATCCTTTATCACTGTAAAAGTGACGCAGGGTCAAAAAGACCCTACGTCACTTATGCACATCTCAGTCCAAGGGCCAACGCAGATGATTCTGCTTCGGTCCCTTACCTCATTCATGAAAGATCATTCATCTTCCAAATTCACACCGGCCACCCGGATATCTACATTTTCAACACTAAGTCCAGTCATCGTTTCAATGGCACTTTTTACTCTATCCTGAACAGCGCCGGTGACTTCCGGAATGTTATATCCATATTCCAGATTAATGGCCAGGTCAACACTGACTTTACTGTCGGCCACTTCAATCTTCACGCCTTTGGAAAGATTCTTCATGCCGAGCTTTGCCACCAGTTCATTGGTGATGTTGCCATACATGGAAGCAACACCCTTGACCTCCGTCGCCGCCAGTCCTGCAATGATCGCAACGACTTCATCTGCAATCTGCACTTCACCGATCACACGGTCATCATGTATTGAATAATTCATTGTATTTTCCTGTTCTTTAGCCATCGGTCTCTACCTCCATTTGCTCAACGCTTCTTATCTTGTATTATAACAAAATTATATGCTTTTGCAAAGAAATTTATCAATTTAATGTTGTAATGACTATATTTTCTGTACCCACATCCGTTTTTCTCGCAATAATATCCTCAATCTGAGCCCGTTCACTCTCCGTCAGACTCTCACGGCAGACAACCACATCACAGGAATCCTTTGTCAGGCTCACTACCGAATTTTCAAAGCCTTTGGCCGTGAGAAGATTTTCAGCGGCCACTTCCATTTCGGAACGGTTTGTCATATCCATCAGATCTTCCATGGCTGACTGTTTTAAATCTTCCGTAACATTTTCATTGTTGATCACTTCAATCAAGGCTTCCTTGTTTTTCGAGCGCATCTGCTCCCGGTTTAATTTGGCCTGGGCGCTGAAATTCTGTGCTGCCGCTGTACTTGTCAGCACGGCTTCACCCACATCCTCAGGACTTTCCGCCTCACTGTTCTCCAAATCTTCCATATCCTCTTCATCGGCAACTTCAATTTCCTGAATGTTATTCTCCGTCAGATCGAGCAGAACCTCGTCCGCAGCCGTTTCTCCTACCTCACCTACTGCGGCATTGGATAATACGGAAGACTCTCTGGCCTCCATGGCACCGGATTTAAAATTTAAATATCCGGCAACAACGATCATCACCGCCAGGGCCGCAATAATTACCTGATTTTTTCGGACACTTTTCTTCTTCAAACAGGACCCTCCTTATTCGCCTTTCATTTTTACTACTTTAATTTTATGTATGGGAATATCAAATAGAACCTGAACCGCCTGAGTAATTTCGCTGGCAATATTTTCATTTCCACCGCCTTCGGCTGCAACAACAACACCTTCAATTTCGGGTTCCAGTTCTTTAATTACCCATGGTACATCATTTCCACTGCCGTCTTTTGTATAGAGAGCGCTTTCACTTTTGCTCATCTCGTTGCTCTGACGGGTGCCGCCCTGGGCATCTGTTTCATGAACTGTGTTTGTATTTGTTGTCAAATCCTTCTCCACCACATATTCTTTGGATGCTTTTGCCCGGATCATCACCTGTATCTTCCCCACGCCATCCATTTGCTCCAAAATACTTTTCAGCCGTTCTTCCTGATTCTCCACATAGAGATTAAGCGCTGTTTCCACAGAATCCGACGAAATCTGCCCCGAATCCAAAGAATCCGTACCGCCTCCAAAAGACTGCCCGGAACCTCCTGTCTTCAAAGAGTTTCCTGATGTCGGCCAAACAACAACAAGACATAATATTCCTGCCAATACGATGATCAGTGCACTTTCTTTATTCCATTTTAGATTTTTAACATCCAGAAATTTTTTCATGACAATATCTCCAGTTCCAACTGCTCCGCATCGATTCCAAACTGAAGCGATACATCCTGTTTCCACTGCTCTATCTTTTCTTCCGGCACGAAGGATTCTGTCATTCCGGCCTTGTCTAAAGTTTCGTTTTCTTCCGATGCGGCCGCTGCTTCCCGATCTCCGCCAATTTTTATTTCTCCGATATCCACCGAAGTGATTTCTCCAGAGGCTTTGGAATTCTGTATCTGGTTACCATTCCTTTCCAGGCTGTCAGTAGTCTCCGTTCCGGAAATATCCCGGTCTTTCGGCAGAATTCCAACTCTCATTTTATAAATCTGACCGTAGTTTTCGCTTTTTGCATCACTGTCCATATCGAATTCACAATATTTTAAAACCATGGCATTGGCTTCAAAATACAAACGTACTTCTTCTTCAATCATTTGTTTATATCCTTCGGCGAACTGTCCTTCCATTCCCACGATCGACTCTCCGGCCTGAGCATCCACCGCCGAAATCCGGAAGCTTTCCCGTATAAAATTCTGATAGATCTTTTTGTCCATCCCTGCCAACCGGGTCAGAGGAAGCAGAACGACGAGAATCAGCAATAGTCCCATGGTCAGCCGTATATATTTTTTGTACTTTTCATCGGGAATTAATTGTCCTGCCATTGTCATGAGCAGAAGAAACACTACAATATTTTGAATCCATTCCTGAAAAATTCCCATCATTCTGTCTTTGGATCACCTCCTCTATCCGCCGAAAATCGCTCCGGATGCGGCTGTCATCATTGCCATAGACAGGAAAAAAAGGATAAATACCATCCCCTGTACTTTTAAAAGCAGCAAAACGCCCTCCGATACACAATGCAGGCAATTCAGCATCCGCTTGTCCGCCACCGGCTGAACGATGGCCTGGGCTATCTGATACATCAAAACAATCACCGCCAGCTTGACTGCCGGTATTAAAAATAAAAAGGCAAGTACGATGAGTCCGGCGGCACCGATACCGTTTTTAATAAGGACCGCCGAACCGATGACCGTCTGCATGGCTGTTCCCATGGCATCCCCCACTCCCGGCACCGCCGATGTCACCCGCATGGCCCAGCCATTTTTCAGAGAATCAAATGCGGGCATTACCAGACTTTGTATAAAATTTAATCCAAGGATTATGCCGAGAACTGTTTTCAAAGACCATCCGGCCACCGTTTTTATCAAATCGGCACATTTTGAGAGAGAATCCTCTTTTGATAACTGATTGACAAGGGAAATCAGTACATACATATGAATAAGACTTAAAATAAACTTAGAGACCATCCACTGAGTCAGCGTGATTCCCGTAACCATGGCCTGCTGATACCATATACCTGTCTGAATATTTCCCGTAAAAGTGACGGACAAACAAAACACAGGAACCAGCGCAGACATGAATTTCAGCATATTGCTCATCAGACCGGAAGCCATCTGAGCTGCCGTCATAAAAGATGTCAGAAGCAGAGAAAACAAGACCATATATGTCAGATAAAATCCTGTTTCCGCCACAAAAGTCTTTGAAAAGGCCATAGAGAAATTAGTAAATACCGCGCTGATAAATACAATTCCCACCATCTGGACCAATATGGTCCGATTGCTCCGGATTTCATAAAAAAGCTGATCCAGTAAATAATCCTTAAGATTGGCAAACACGCCCTGTATATCGCCATTGACCAACTGGCCTACCAGTTCTGAAAAAGATATTTCAACCGATTGGGGAAGCATATCATCCATAGTCTCCTGAATCTGTCCATAATCCAGCAAATCCTCTTCATCCGCTGCCGCCATAACAGGAATCCAGCCGGCGAGCCAAAGAGTCACGACCACCGGCAGCCACCACCGGACATATTTCCTTTTTCTCCCTGTCATCATTCCCCCATAAATTCCTGTATCGTCGTGAGCAGGGTGGTCAGGATCGGAAGGCTCATCACAAGGATGCTCAATTTGCCAAACATTTCAATCTGAGAAGCAATACCGCCATATCCGGCATCCTTGCACAAATTTGCCGAAAATTCGCTCACATAAGCAATACCAATAACTTTCAAAATAATGGCAATATAGGCGCTGTTCACCGACAAGTACTGCCGGATCGTGTCAATTCCCGAAAATATCACTTCCAGCTTGGATACGGAAAATCCAAACAGAACAATGCATGCTGCGATTCCCGTAAGTAGGGCATATTCGGGCTGAACACTTTTTAATTTTAATGCCAGAAATACAGCCATCAATCCAATACAGGCAATCTTAATCATCCGAATCCCCCCCCAATCAAAGTGCGAACATCTGCTCCACCGTCTGAAAAAGTTCATAGATATAGGGAACGATCCACAGCAGCACAAGAATCAGTCCGGCCAGACTGACCAAAAATGCCTGCTCATCCCTTCCCGAATGTTTCAGCACCTGGGTCAAAATGGATATCAGGATGCCTACGGCCGCAATTTTATAAATAAGCTGAATGGACATAGACGCCCCCTCTCTAAATGAATAAAATAATCAGAAAACCACCGATGGTCAATGACAGAACCTGATACAGTTTTTCTCTGCCCGGCCGCTCCGCCTCCAGAACCGAGATCCGTTCCCTTATTTCTTCTATACAAGCCTCCACAGCCGCTGCCTGGATGTGAACATCCTGAATTCCGATAAAATGTCCGAGTCGGCCAAATAGTTCCCGGTCCTCCGCGTCAAATACATTTCCCATTTCTTCCACCGTCTGCTGCCACAACCGTACGCCTTCCGGTTCCTCCTGCTGCCCAAAGTGGTCGGCCAGCCTCCTGTAAAAATCAGAAACAGGCATTTTCATCTGACCGCTGATACGCATAAAAACCATATTTAAAGGAAGTCTGTAGGTTCCCGTCAGACTTTTAAAAAGTATCAGACTCTGATTCATCTCCCTGAGAAGCCATATTCGATGCCGCAGTGCCGCTCCCTTCTCCCATCCCAGAAAACCGCAGCCTCCAAAAATCAACAGACTGCCGATACATTTCATCCACCACATTTTATACCGCCTTAAATAAAATCCGTCCCTCCTGATCCAGGATTTCAGACACTTGCCCGGCCCGCTGCCATCCGCTTAAAAACACATAGCGTTCAAAAATTCCACGACAGCCGCTCTGCTCCACATCTTTAAAGTCACTTCCGTGAATGGTCGTAAGAATACGGCAGCCGCTGTGAACTGCCTGCTGAACTGCCAATACATCCTCTGCTCCGCCCAATTCGTCAAAAGCCATGATCTGCGGGGCCATAGAACGGACCATCATCCCTATACCCTCAGCCTTTGGGCAATTTGCCATCACATCGGTCCGTATACCGACATCATTTTGCGGGATGCCCATGTAGCAGGCGCCTACCTCAGAGCGCTCATCCACCAGACTGACACTGACGCCCGGATAGGTTTTAAGACCATTGGAAAAAAGGCGGATAAAATCTCTGAGAAGCGTCGTTTTTCCCCCGCCCGGCGGAGATATAATCAATGTGTGGCATGGCTGTCCGTTTTCCCACAAATAGGGAAAGTACGGCTCTCCACAACCCTTAATCTGATGAGCGATCCGGATATTCAGTGACGACACATAGGAAACACTTCGCACCCGTCCATCCGTCACAGCGGTCTGACCGGCCACTCCAATGCGGTGACCGCCGCGGATCGTGATAAATCCCTGACGCAGTTCATCCTCATAGGCATATAGAGAATACTGACATATGTAGGCCATGCTCTCCTGTATATCCTCGGCCATTACCCGCAATGCCCCCTGTTCCGTTTTGCCCATCTTTCCCTTTTCATCCACAAACCATTCTTCGCCGGACAAACGCAATGTTAATGGCTGTCCGCTGCGCAGGCGGATTTCCTGAACCCTTTTCCACATCTTCTGAAAGGGCAAAAATCTTCGCCGTAATCTTGCCGAAAGAATATTCTCCAAAAGATCACCACCTGAAACTAATATATGTACAGGCTTTGAAAACATTCCGCTGAACTTAGAAAAGCTTTATTCTGAATATAAAACAAAAAAACTGCGGTACACCTTTCTCAAGCACACCGCAGGTCCTATCTGTTTTTCGTACTTATCTTTCTTCCGGCACAATGATCGCAGCCACAATATATACGAGCAGCCCGGTTCCTGTAAAACCGAGAAGCAAGCACAAAAGCCGTATAATTGTCGGATCCACATCTAAATAGTCACCAATCCCTCCGCAAACACCACAAAGAACACGATTGTCTCTGGAACGATATAATCTTTTCATCATCTTTCACCTCATTTATTTTTAATCTGCATATTAATTTTGCCTGCATCACAGCCAAGGGCCCAATCGGCCGGCGCATTATTGTTGATAAACTGTTCATGCTCCAGACCCGAGAACTTCTTATCATTGATCGACAGACTTCCGGCATTAACGTTAATATCATAATTATAATCCGTCACTTCGGCGCCCGTCAATGTCATTTCAATAGCCCCGGCATCCACATCCACCTCACCGCCATCCGCAGCTTTCCCTTTAAATGTTATTTTTCCGGCATCACAATCCAGACTCAGCCAACCGGTATTGACATTTTTCAAATCTGCAGCTCCGGCATCCACATCGACGTCCATCGCTCCACACTGAATCGGCGTTTCAATGGTACAGCTTCCGGCATCCACATCAATATTCACATATTCAAAATTACTATCGGACGGAATATACAGGGTGGCTTTCGGCGTATCTATATTCATCCATTCAAAATCCCGGTCACAATTTTGCACCATCAATGTACTTCCATCAAAGTTCCACTCAAAATAATCCGCATCATTTCCCGCATCCAGCCAGGTTTCACCGGAATCCGAAGCTTTTACCGTCAAGCTTCCATAATCCATATCAATCTGCAGGAGTTCAGTCATTTCTTGCAATGTCACTTTATCCTGTCCGCTCACATTCAGGCTGTTGATCTCATGTTTTGTACTTTCCTTTTTGGAAATCCATCGAAATGGCCCGATCCTCCATGTAAATTCACCATCATAAACCATATGGCTCACGTCGTCATAAGTGACACCAAGAATCGCTGCTGAAAGGCATAACCCACCGCCGATCAGTCCGAAAATCAACGCCACGATCAACCATATTTTGGTTCCTCTCTTCATGCCTCAGCACCTCCTCTGTGAAATATTCTGCGAAACAATCCGACAATCCCCCGTACAATCCATGGAATTAACCGAGTACAGATCAGAATCGTAAATAACACGAAAAGTATTCCCAACGCCAACATGATAAAAGAAAATCCCATCATCATGATTCCTTCCGGTACGGAAGCCACCATATGGACAATACTCATAACAAAAAGAACTACACCGCCGACAGTAAAACCGATGGCACTGCCTCCAATGCCGACAACTACAGCAAGAATCACACCACAGATTCCAAGCAAAACGCCAAACGCTGCACTTCCGATGCCGCCGATGAGCGGAAGTCCCACGATGCAGAGAATAACGATCAACAAAATCTTGCCCAGATTATTACCCCGGCGGGACTCTCTTCCGTTCTCTCTTTCTCCCTCAGTTTTCCATTCGTCACGCTCATACCTGTCATCGTTTCTTCTATCTGAATATATATCGGATGATTCCTGCCAACCGGCATCGGACTGTTGATTTCCCGCCTCTGTCCAGCCATCTTTTTGATAAACATCCGGCATATGCTTCTGAGGTTCCCACCGTGCATCCTTAACTCCCTGCTCACTGAATTCACTCTGTTCTTCATCATCACCATTCAGAGACGCACGAATCGATATAGCAATTTTTTCCGGAGTATCCAGCATTCCATCCACCGAAGCAAACTCAGAAATACCTGCCTCGTCCATGTAATCTCTATAGTATTCCAGAGCATCTTCTCTGTCTTTTTCATCGATATCCTGAAGCAAATACTCCAGTTGCTTCAAAAAGTCCATACGAGTCATTGCTTCATCTCCTCCCTGTCGAACAACTGTGTTATTTTAGACGCATATGATTTCCATTCATTACGGTACAAATTTAATTGTACCAGTCCTGCAGGAGTAATCTTATAATATCTCCGATTCCGTCCGCCAAACTGAACATCGTATGTTTCCAGGCATTCATCTTTTTGAAGCCTTCGAAGCACCGGATACAGTGTGGATTCTGAAATATCGATGACCTGCCGGACATCCTGGGTAATTTTATAACCGTAGGTCCCATCTTTCTCCTTGGAAACAACTGAAAGAACTATGGCGTCCAGCAATGCGGCGCCTGTATTAAAAACCATCCAAACCTCTCCTTTCTCCATAAGATCATCTACTTTCTTTTTTATAATATTGTTTTTATGATTATATTATATATTGTATAATATTGGTTGTCAATCTATATTAATGAAATTATAATATTATTTTTCTTTCACATTTCTTACAAAGTACCCAATGACAAAAATACCTTCCGGAAATGATTGCATTCAAATTTCCAGAAGGTATATTCTGCTTTATATATTTTAATTCAAATAAAGTGTCTTTAATTGTTCTTTTTTATCCCGGCTAAGGCCCAGCGCTTTCTCAAGATAATCTTCAATCGTTCCATAATGGACCTTAATCGTATCAAACATCCTGTCGAGATAGGCTTTATGTACAATAAACATCTTCATCAGACTGTCATGGATACTGTAATTGTTCATCTTATCTTCCACCGAACGGCAGAGCTTTTCATTTTCTTCCCGCAGGAAATCATTGACCTTAAAGTAATCAGCCTCAATCACATTCTCAGGAACATCCAAAGCACTCAACACAAGAATTGAAGCAATTCCGGCCCTGTCTTTTCCTGCCGTACAATGCCAGAGCGTTGCTCCCTTTTCCTGTGCCAACAGCCTGTCGAACATTTTTCCATATTGTCTGGCCGCGTTATCACCAAGGATGATTTTTTCATAAATATCTGACATATACCGGGTTGCATCAAACCCCGGGGCCATCACAGAAGCAGCCAACTGCTCCATAAAATCTCCGTCCTGACCTTCCCGCGTTACTCCCAACGCTTTTTCGTCCAGTACCGGCATGTGAAAATTAACAACACCGGGCATCTCCGGATCCGGATGTTCTTCCCGCTCCTTTGCTGTCCGAAAATCGAGAACTTTTTTTAAATCATATTCCTGTACCAATACCTTCCGGTCATTTTCCGTGGTCACACAGAGTTCACAACTCCGCAGCAAGCGATGTGATTTGATATGTTTGTCGTCTTTCGTCGGAAAGCCTCCAAAATCACGGATATTTTTCGCACCTTCCAGCGGAATCCGCCGAATCTCCAGCGGTCTTTCGACACTATTTTCTGTTACTTTATGCGTACACTGCATACGCTCTACTCCCCCTTCGTTCTTCATTCAGCCATGGACTGTTTTAACACAAAAAACAAGCGGCCAAGTCACCAGACTATGCCGCCCGCCTCTTATTTACTCAGTCATAACTTAATGTGCGCGCCATTCCAAATCCCCATGTTCCAATCCCATAATTAAAGCTTCTGCTGTTGCAATGTTCGTTGCCATAGGAATACAGTAAGCGTCACACAGATTCATAATTGCATATATATCCGGCCTCTCCGTAGCCGCCATGGACGGATTATAAAAGAAAATAACAACGTCCATCCGATTATCTTCAATCATCTCCATAAACTGCCTGTCTCCGCCGACACTTCCCGGTAAAAATTTATTTACTTTCAGATTTGTTGCTTCCTCAATACGTCTCCCGGTAACACCGGTTGCATACAGTGTATGTTTGCTCAGAATTTTCTTATATGCAATGCAGAAATTCTCAATGAGTTCTTTTTTATTGTTATGCGAAATTATACCTATATTCATGCCCCATATCCTGCCCCTTTCACTCTATATACCTTCCCCCACACATAAACTAATTTCCTACTTTATATATTACTTTAATTCAATTTACTTTGTCAATAGAACGTCTTCTTAATTCTTTCCAACAGAACATTTTTCTAAACTGCTTTTTGCCGTTTGAACCAGATAATACATCGCCTCAGACGGATATTCGCCTACAGCCGTTTCTCCCGTCAGCATCAATGACGATGCGCCCTCCAATACCGCATTATAAATATCTGAAACCTCGGCTCTTGTCGGCACCGGACGATGCTCCATAGAATCAAGCATCTGGGTCACTACCATAAAAGGTTTTCCGGATTGACGGCATTTTTCCCCTATATGCTTCTGAAGCGCCGGAAGCTCCCACAACGGCATAGCATTCCCCAGGTCTCCTCTGGCAATGACAATTTCATCTGCCAGCGACATAAAAGAATCCAAGGCTTCCACACCCTGCATATTTTCAATCTTGGCAAAAATCTTTATATCTTCCCCGTGATTTTCTTCCAGCGCCCGCCGAAGACATTTTAAATCTTCCACGCTGCGCACAAAGGGCAGCATGACTCCGGTAACTCCGTATTGCCGGGCAATTCTAAGATTTTCCAAATCCTGCTGGGTCAGTGTCGGTGTTTCAATTATTTCCCCCGGAACGGCAATACTCTTTCTCGATTTTAAAATACCGCCTCTGAGGACCTTTGCCAGCATTTGACCATGACTGCACTCCAAAACTTCGACTTCGATCTTCCCATCATCCAGCAGCAAATGCATCCCCTTTTTCCCCTGCTGCAATAAAATTGCCGGCACAGGAATGCCCCGCTGGCCCAAAATAATGTCGCCATCTTTTTTTAATTTTCTATCACCGGAAAAATCTCCGATACGCAGTTCTGGCCCTTGCAGATCAATTAAAATCTTTGTCTCTTTTCCCACTGAATTTGCCGCTGATGCCGCCACATACAGCCAATTGGCACGATCTTTTAACATTCCATGAGACAAGTTCAGACGGACCCCCGTCATTCCCACCGCATACATCCGGGACAATACCGGATGCAGGCAGCAAGCAGGTCCCAAAGTTCCATAAAAATCCATAAACTATCCCCAACTTACCTTTGCATCATTTTTCCAGATACTTTATCAAGCCATCATACTGTTTCATCATCTGAATATAACCATGACGATAAAACTCCATCAATTTCTCTCTGTTACGTTCCGTTCTGGAAATCGTTTTAATTTCCGGACGAATCACAAAAATCTTTCCTTCTTCCTCCAGACGATCCACCAGATCCAACTGCCGATTGTAAAGAATATACCGCATTTCCAGAGCCAGCGCCAATTTCGGATATTTCCTGAAATAACGATGCCATATTTTATCCACTCTCGGCGAAGCCGCTTTTCGATAATCCTTATTCCGAGTCAATACAACGAATATTTTATCGTACCCCTTCTTCATCGTATGTTCCAACGGAATTGAATCAGCTACACCGCCATCCACATACATATCCTCCCCCAGTCGGACCATCGGTGTGACCATCGGCATACTGCAGGAAGCCCGACAAACCTGCATCAGCCGTTCCCTGTCATTGTCCTCGGTAAAATACTCGGCCTCTCCGGTCCGGACATTGGTCGTTACGATTTCGCAGATGGAATCCGAAGCAAAATAAGTATCAAAATCAAAAGGGTAAATACCATTTGGATATTTATCGAAAATCATATCCATATCGAAAATACTTCGCTTCTTCAAAATGGACTTCGGTGTCATATAGTTATTCTCTTTTTCCGGCATAAAACAATGCCTTGTCCTGTCAAACTGTTTCGACACGAAATCCACTGCGTTACAGCTTCCTGCCGAAACGCCGACAATATAAGAAAATTCTACATTTTTCTCTAAAAGAAAATCCAACACGCCCGCGGTAAAAATCCCCCGCGTCGAGCCTCCTTCAAGTACTAATCCTGCCTGATACATATCTGATCCACCTTCCCGTCTATAACATTCTACCGCCCATAACAATGGAAAGAAAAACCCCGCAGAATCTTGCGGGGTTTTATCATCCTGTCCGATATCCATTATACTCTGGATAAATATTCTCCTGTACGTGTATCGATTTTGATAACGTCACCGATCTCAACAAATAATGGCACATAAACCAAAGCACCTGTCTCAACAGTTGCCGGTTTTGTAGCTCCAGTTGATGTATCGCCTTTGAATCCAGGTTCTGTTTCTGTAATCTCCAGCTCTACAAATAATGGTGGTTCCATAGCGAATACTTCGTTATTGTGGGAAAGAATTTTAACCATTTCATTCTCTTTAACGAATTTCAGTGTATCGCCAACCTGATCGTCGCTTAATGCGATCTGATCATAGGTTTCCACATCCATAAAGTGATATAAATCACCATCGCTGTAAAGATACTGCATTTCTTTTCTTTCAATATGTGCCTGAGGGCATTTTTCTGTAGGACGGAAAGTTTTTTCAACAACACCGCCACTCTTGATATTTTTTAATTTTGTACGAACGAAAGCCGCACCTTTTCCAGGTTTTACATGCTGGAATTCAATAATCTGATAAACGTTTCCTTCATATTCAATAGTCAAGCCATTTCTAAAATCACCTGCTGATACCATGCTTGGAGTCCTCCTTAAAAATATTGCATAAATAACTTATTCTAGTATAAATAACTTCCCGCAATTTTTCAACTGTTTTTTTCTCGTTGACGTTTCTTTTTATAAAAATGTAAAACAATTTTTTCCAGTTTTCGTTTGAATACGATCTGAATCTCCTCTTTCGGATGAATCGGACGGACAAGAATGCTGTAAATTCCAGCCATACGTGCGCCCCAAATGTCTGTAAAAATCTGATCGCCAACAAACAGAACCTTTTCCTTCGGCACATCCATCAACGCCGCCGCCTTCAAGTAATTCTCAGGACTTGGTTTATGAGCGTCGCATACGGTATACGCATGGATATTTTCATTAAACATCTGGACCCTCGGCCCCTTATTGTTGGAAATCAATGCACAGGCAAAGCCAATCTCCTTCAACCGTTCAAACAATTCTTCCGCCCGCGCATCCGCCGGTGCTCCATGGGGCACTAATGTATTGTCAATATCAAAAATAATTCCCCGATAGCCCTTTTTATACAGTTTCTCAAAAGGTATTTCATAGGTAGACGCCACCCAGGCATCCGGATAAAACATTTCAAGCATTTGGTCTTCCTCCCATGATTTGATATATTTTTTCCATATCCAGCGATTTTCGAACTAAATCCGCCAGTTTGTCATATTCTGTTTCTTTATAGGCTTTCATATCCATCTTTTGAACGCAGATTTTACCCCGTTCTTCCTGGGATATCTCTGAAAATGCCGCACCTTCCCCGGTCAAATGGTATTTTTCCATCAAAGGCACAACAAGGCGGGACAAAAAATCTCCCTCATCAAAAATTCCATGCAGATAGGTTCCCATAACAGTTCCATCCCGGTTCGTCATGCCATCCATCCGTCCGTCGGCAAGCCTTATCCACGGAGAAAACTCCCCTTGCCCACCCGTATGCTCTTCTACGGTATCACCCATATGGATTTCATACCCTTCTACCATACAGCCTTTCAGGCTGCCGCTGATAGTTTCCCCGCAGATTCGGGTCCGGGTCTTTTCTTCCTTAAAAATTGTCTGTACAGGCAACAGGCCCATTCCGGCCATCTCTCCGCCATCTTCCACACCTTCCGGATCGGAAAGTATGCTTCCCAGCATCTGATAACCGCCGCAGACACCCATCACGGAAATTCCTTCCCGTGAAAGCCGTATAATCCGTTCTTCCAGGCCATTATTCCGCATCCACCGCAAGTCAGCCATTGTATTTTTCGTTCCCGGAAGTAAGATCAGATGGGGACATCCAAGCTTTGAAGCCCTGTCCACATAACGAAGGGAAACGCCCGGCAGCCGTTCAAAAGCTGTAAAGTCTGTAAAATTTGAAATATGCGGCAGCCGGATGACCGCCACATCCAGACCGCCTGTCATTTCTTCAGCTAACAGATGTTCTGACAGACTGTCTTCATCGTCGATATCAATTTTTTCCATAGGGACAACCCCAACGACAGGAATGTGAACAAGATCCTCCATCATCTGAACACCCGGCTTTAATATTTCCGGGTCTCCCCGGAATTTATTAATGACAAGCCCTCGAATCCGTGCCTGCTCTTCCGGCTCTAAAAGCTTAACCGTTCCATACAGTGAAGCAAAGACGCCGCCCCGGTCAATATCTCCGACAAGAAGCACAGGGGCATCCACCATCTTTGCCAAACCCATATTAACAATGTCATTTTCTTTTAAATTAATTTCCGCCGGGCTTCCGGCTCCTTCAATGACGATAATATCATAAGCCTCCGAAAGCCTTTCATAAGCCGCCATAATATCCGGAATCAGCTCCGTTTTATGCCGGAAATAATCCATAGCCTTCATCTGTCCCCGGACCCGGCCATTTACAATGACCTGGGACCCGGTATGGCTTGTCGGTTTCAGCAAAATGGGATTCATGTCGGCTGTTGGTTCCACACCGGCCGCCTCAGCCTGCATGACCTGCGCCCTTCCCATCTCAAGACCATCTTTTGTAATATAGGAATTCAGCGCCATATTCTGAGACTTAAAGGGAGCCACACGATAACCGTCCTGGGCAAATACCCGGCACAACCCGGCAGTGATAAAGCTCTTTCCCGAATTAGACATGGTTCCCTGAACCATAATAACCTTCGCTTTCATCGGTCTGCCTTTCTATATATCCAGATTCAACTCCACCGGACAGTGATCTGAACCGAAAATCTCCTGATGGATGGATGCACTCTGAAGCTTATCTTTCAATATTTCCGAAGTCAAAAAGTAGTCAATACGCCATCCCGCATTATTCTTCCGGGCGTTAAACCGGTAGGACCACCAGGAATATTCCCCTGTCTTATCCGGATAAAAATAACGGAAAGTATCAATGAATCCCGCATCTAAAAGCTGTGTCATCTTTGCCCGTTCTTCGTCAGAAAAGCCGGCATTTTTCCGGTTTGTCTTTGGATTTTTAAGGTCGATCTCCTCGTGGGCCACGTTCAGATCGCCGCAGACAACTACGGGTTTTGCCTTTTCCAGTCCCTTGAGATAACTCCGAAAAGCATCTTCCCATTCCATCCGGTAAGGTAATCTGGCCAGACCATCCTTGGAGTTCGGCGTATATACTGTCACCAGATAAAATTTATCATATTCAACAGTGATCACCCGCCCCTCGGTGTCATGCTCTTCAATTCCCATACCATATGTTACATTCAAGGGTTTTACCCGGGTAAATACAGCGGTTCCTGAATACCCTTTACGTTCCGCATAATTCCAGTATTGCTCATATCCCGGCAGTTCCAACTCAATCTGTCCGGCCTGAAGTTTCGTCTCCTGCAGACAAAATATGTCTGCATCCAACGTATTGAATATATCCACAAATCCTTTGCTGACAACGGCACGCAGACCGTTCACATTCCATGAAATTAATTTCATCTCAGCCACTCTCCAATCTTTTCCACCAATGCTCTGTTGGCTTCATGGGTATTAATTCCTATTCGATAAAAATTCTCATTTAAATTCTCATAATCATCACAGCATCGAATCATCATGCCCTGACTAAGCAGCCAGTTTCCCAGAGAACCTTTAGCACTTTCCAGTACTTCGCCCTCCGACGCCTTCCGGCCGCTTTCCGGCGCTTCAAAAAGCAGATAATTCGCCTGTCCATGCACAGTTCTCAGTCCCATCCGGGTAAGTTCTTTATAAAGCCATTCTCTCTCTTTTTCCACATAAACAAGCACTTCTTTTTCGTAATCCGCTGATTTAATCGCTTCCAGCCCTGCAGCCTCGGCCACACAGTTCACATTCCAATCACAGCCGAATTTATCAATGACATCCCCAAGACCTTTTCGGCCGCATAACAAATAGCCCAGCCGCAGCCCGGCAATACCGAACATTTTCGTAAATGATTTTAAAATAAGCAATTTCGGGTGTGATGTCAATTCTCCAATCAGAGAATACTGTTCTCCCTGACGGACAAATTCCAAAAAGCATTCATCCACCACCAGCCATGTATCCGTTTCTTCACACCGTTCCAGCACCATCATTAAGAAATCCGGTGACATCAAAAGTCCGGTAGGATTATTTGGATTGCACAAAAACACTATGTCCGTCTCCGCCCCGATCTGTCCGCATAAATCTGCTTTTACCTGAAAATCCTCGTGATTGATCGGATAATATTCAATCCGGGCATCCACACACCGAAGAGCCGCTTCATACTCGGCAAAGGTCGGGGCCAGGACAAGGGCCTGCTTTGGCCGTAGTGCAAAAACTGTCCGAAAAATCAGATCGGATGCCCCATTTCCCACACAGATATCCGTCATAGCCAAGCCATATTTTTCACTCAGCGCTTCTTTTAATTTTCTCTTACTGTCATCCGGGTACCATCCTGCCCGGGACAGACTTTTTTCCATAGCCTTCCGAATATTTTCAGGAATACCCAGCGGTGTCACATTGACAGAAAAATCAATCATATCTTCTTCCTTTTTATCTGAGGCCCTGGCGCCATCCCAGCGCTTTCCGCCATGATGAATATTACGCCATGCTTTCATGAATCGCATCCAAAACCTTTTCTAACTCTTTTGCCGGCATCTGTCCCGGAGCCGAGGCCTTTGCTCCTGCCCCAAAGGTAATCGCCGAACCAAATGTTTCCCCAGCCAGACGGCTGATGAGCCCCATCGGCCCCATGGACATGGTCACTACGGGTTTTTCCGTATAAAGCCTTTCCATCTCTTCCGTTGCCGTCAGCAATTCCAATACGTCCGTCTTTGTCTTCGGCATTACTGCAATTTTTAATATATCCGCACCCATTTCATCCATTAAAATCAATCGTCGGGTCATCTCATCCTTCTCCGGCGTTTTAATAAAATCATGGTTGGATGCGATAACGACCATTCCCTGTCTGTGGGCCATATCAATAATCTCTTTCGTGACCTTACCATCCATAAATAATTCCACATCCAGCGCATCGGCCTGTCCGGACTCACAAACTGTCCGGCTGACTTCCAGATATTGTTCCGGCCGAATCGGCTTCTCTCCGCCTTCCTGAACAGAACGGAAAGTGAACAGCAGCGGTTTATCACCCAGCTTGCTGCGCAGCATCCCAAGCATATCTCTCAAGCATGTCTTATCATACACATCCTCATACCAATCAGCCCGCCATTCGATCAAGTCTGCCGGAAGTTCCTGAATACTTTCCGCTTCCCTCAGAATCTCTTCCGGGTTTTTCCCACAAATGGGAACACAGATCTTAGGCCGTCCCTCACCAATTGCCAATTTTCTTATATATACTGTATCCATACAAACCTCCAAATTGACATTCAATCTATTTTATTTTAATATTAAATCAATGTAATGGCAAGCTTTAGATAAAGGAGAATGAATCATGGAATCAAGAATTACCGGACATACTGTCCTGACCGGTCTTTTAGGAAGCCCGGTCGCTCACAGCATTTCACCAATGATGCACAATGAATCTTTCCGCCAGCTCGGCTTAGATTATGCCTATCTGGCTTTTGATGTAGGTACTGATAATTTAAAAACAGCCGTTGAGGGATTAAAGGTTCTCGGCGTCCGCGGCTTTAACCTGACCATGCCGGACAAAAACCTGATGGCTGAATATTGTGATAAATTATCTCCGGCTGCAGAAATTATTGGCGCTGTCAATACGGTCGTCAACGATCACGGCGTCCTGACCGGACATACTACCGACGGTATCGGTTATATGCAGGCAGCCAAAGATGCCGGATTTGACCTGACCGGAAAAACAATGACTTTGCTCGGCGGCGGCGGCGCAGCCACAGCTATCTGCGTTCAGGCTGCTCTGGATGGCTTAAAGGAAATTCATGTCTTTAATATTAAAGATCAATTTTTTCCTCGTCTCCAGGCCCTCGTTGACAAAATCAATGACCGGACCGACTGTAAGGTGACCCTCGACGATCTGGCCGACGCCACAGCCCTTAAATCTGCTGTCGAATCCAGTCATATTCTCACCAATGGTACTTCCGTCGGGATGAGCCCTAACACAGACGGCTGTCTCATCATGGACATGTCCATGTTCCGCCCGGATCTGATCGTTTCCGACGTCATCTATAATCCGGAAGAAACCAAATTACTCCGTCTCGCCCGGGAACACGGCTGCCGGACTTTCAACGGCCTGTACATGCTTCTCTATCAGGGAGCCGCTGCTTTCACCCTCTGGACAGGCAAGGAAATGCCGGTGGATATTATCAAAGAAAAATATTTTACACGGTAAATATAGAATTTACATTAAAAAATTGCGCTTCTTGAAAAAAGGAGCGCAATTTTAAACTCATAAATCAAAATAACTACTCATATCCATACATTTTTTCCCTCTCTCTTTATGTTCTGATAATAAAGCATCCGACTTTTCTCCCACTGATTACCAATGACAATTTTCATATCTACTTCCGGGTCTTCAATATTATCTGTCGACACACTTCCCTGAAGCATCCGCATCTCTCTTCTCATCACTTTTCTGTCAAAGTTTTCATTTAAAACCAGAAGTAAATCCACATCACTACTGTATTTTTCTTCACCCCGACTACAGCTTCCATAGAGAAAGGTTGCTTGAACATAAGGACGCAATGGTGAGTTTTTAATTTGTTCCAAGGCATACTCCAAAGCCGCCTGATGCCTTTCAGATTTGATAACCTTCTCCATAATCTCTCCTAAATCTCGCTGATTTTTTGGATAATTTCATCGCAGATATCGTCCACCTTCCGATGATCTGTAGCTACGGCAATATCTGCGGCCGCTGCATATTTGGGACGACGTTTTTCCAGTAAATCTCCGATAAACGCCGTATTTTTATTACCTCTTAAAAGTGGCCGGCTGTCATCATCCTTCACTCGCTCCAAAATGGTTTCCGGTTCGGCCGTCAGCCATACAACAGTACCCGCTGCCTTCATGATGGCCGCATTGGTATCTCGAAGGGCCATACCGCCGCCGCAGGAAACGATCAGATTGCGCTCAGATTTCAGTTCTTCCAAAAGTGCCGTCTCCATATTTCGGAACATTTCTTCACCTTTTTCTGCAAAAATATCTGAAATACTCATGCCCTCACGTTCCACGATCAAAGCATCCGTATCCACTTCTCTCATATTCAGACGTTCTTTTAAACGGGCGGAAACTGTCGACTTTCCAGTACCCATGAAACCAATTAACAATATATTTTTTCTATCCATCTTCATCCCATCCTGTACACATTTTAATTCTTTCTCATTATAACAATTCTTTCTCTGGATGGCAATGTTCATTCATGCATGACATCACAGAACAGGCCTGAGAATTCTCAGGCCTGCTCTCACATCTGCTATATTCTATTTCCCATCAATGACTGCTCTGGAAATAACCATCTTCTGTACTTCGGAAGTACCTTCATACAGAGGAATGATACGGGCGTCGCGATACATACGTTCAATGGCATAATCTTTCATATAGCCATAACCACCGTGAATCTGGAGGGATTTATGGGCCACATAAACTGCATTTTCAGAAGCGTAATATTTAGCCATAGCAGCCAGCTTACCGATATTTTCACCATGCTGGCGACGGTCTGCAGCGTTAAGTGTCAGCATTTTTGCCGCTTCTGTCCGGGTAGCCATATCCGCCAGATACCACTGTAAACCCTGATTGGCATTGATTGGTTTGCCAAACTGTACACGCTGTTTGGAGTATTCCACAGCCGCTTCCAAAGCGCCTTCAGCAACACCGACACCCTGGGAAGCCATACCGATACGTCCGCCGTCAAGTCCGGCCATAGCAATCATAAATCCACGGCCTTCTTTACCAAGGAGCTGGGTTCTCGGAACACGACAGTCATCGAAAATCAATTCGGAAACCGGAGCAGCCCGAAGACCCATCTTATCTTCTACTTTTCCAACAGAAAAGCCTTTCGTTCCCCGATCAACGATGATGGCTGACATACCTTTGGTCTTCTTGGCCGGATCTGTTAAAGCGATAAGAATCACATAATCACCTTCATCTTCACCCATATTACTGATAAAGCATTTGGAACCATTGATCACATAATCATCGCCGTCCACAATTGCCTTTGTCCGTGCAGAAGCCGCATCGGAACCGGCATTTGGCTCAGTCAGAGCGAATGCACCGACAGCACCCTTACATGCCATTGTTAAATATTTTTGTTTCTGTTCTTCCGTACCATTTCTCAAAATAATATCATTTGTCAACGTGTGTACAGCGATTAATTCGGCCACACTGGCATCTACTTTGGCAATTTCCATAATAACCAATGCCTTTGTCACTTCGTCCACACCGGCTCCGCCGTACTCTTCCGGCACATTCATTCCCAAAAAACCAACATCAGCGACCTTCTGAACAATTCCCGGAGCAAATTTCGCATTCTTGTCCATTTCATCTGCAATTGGGGCTAACTCTGTCTCAGCGAATGTCTTTGCCAACTGGATGATCATTTTCTGTTCTTTCGTTAAAATAAAGCTCATTTCATTACCTCCCAAATAAAATTCACGTTTTTGTTTGATACTTTTATTAAAACAAGGCCAAGGATGATGCTCATTTGCATCACCTTTGGCCATGAAATTCGATTTTTTATTGAATTTATAAGGTTTTCAGGAATGATGCTTTGGTGCATCATCTAAATCATACTGACGAAGCTTTCTGGAAATAGTCGACTGATTCAATCCCAAAGCTTCCGCCATCTTCCGGGTACTTCCGAACTGGTTCCGGGTATTTTCAAGAAGCTGACGCTCCATCTGACTCAGCGCTTCCTTGTAGGGAAGGATGCCTTTCACCATCACCTCGCCGAGCGTCACCTCGCCGAGCGGCATCTCGCCTTTGCAATATCTTTCCTGAAGATGTTTTGCCCGCATCACCTCATCCTGTTCCAATACCACGATGTTTTCCACCAGGTTTTCCAGCTCCCGAATATTTCCCGGCCACTCCAAATGAGCCAAAGTCCGGGCAGCCCGAAGGGTCAATCCTGTATTTTTGCCATATTTCTTATTAAAAATATCCAGGAAATGATAACAGAGTGGAATTATATCTTCCATCCGCTCCCGCAGAGGTGGGATATCCAGACGAATAACATTCAATCGATAGAACAAATCCCTTCGGAATTTTCCTTCCTCCACCATCCGGTCTATATTTTGATTTGTGGCTGCAATAATCCGAACATCTACAGGAATATTTTTCGAACCTCCGACCCGGAAAATTTCTTTTTCCTGGATAGCTCGAAGAAGCTTTACCTGCATTTCCAGACTCATTTCCCCAATTTCATCCAAAAAGAGTGTACCGTGATCAGCCATTTCAAATAATCCGGCTTTGCCCTTTTTCCGCGCGCCTGTAAAAGCACCGTCCTCATACCCAAAAAGCTCCGACTCAAACAGATTTTCCGGGATGGCGCCACAATTAATTTTTACAACTGGCTGTCCATTTCTCCGGCTTGTCTGACATATATATTTAAAAATAACCTCTTTACCTGTTCCTGATTCCCCGGTAATCAGTACAGAAGAATCCACATCTTTAATATATTCAATGGTCTGAAGTATTTTTTTCATCTGCGGACTTTCCGCAATAATTTCCATTTTCTCTTCGGACACCCTATTTCCTCCCAGCACAGGTAAGCATACAGCTTATCTTATCATTTTTATGTATACCCTCAAATTATGATAAATGTTTTCAACAGCGCTTCCAACAGAATAAATGCAAGTATACTTGTTACAGTCAGTAGCCGGTTGGCCCGCCGTATATCCTCCGGCTCAGCCTTCCTTTTTTCATCCCCAAGGGTAGGTTTTTCCACCGGTTTGCCAAAATAATCATGGGTGCCTCCCAGTTGAATCCCCAATGCTCCAGCGCAGGCGCTTTCTGTCTGGGCACTGTTTGGGCTTAAATGCTTATTCCTGTCACGGATAAAACAGCGCCAGGCTCCCGCCGTATCATAACGGCAAAAAACAGATGCAAATACCATCAGAAGCCCAGATAAGCGAGCCGGAATAAAATTTGCCACGTCATCGGTTCTGGCTGAGGCCGTGCCGAAATAGCGGTATTTCTCATTTCGGTATCCCACCATAGAATCCAATGTATTGACGGCTTTATAGGCAAATCCCAAAGGTGCGCCGCCGATGGCCATAAAAATCATCGGCGCAATCACCCCATCCGTCGTATTTTCCGCCACCGTTTCCACTGTTGCTTTAACAATTTCTTCTTCTGAAAGATTTTCCGTATCCCGGCCGACCAACCAGGACAGCCGCTGTCTGGCCGTTCCAACATCGTGATGCGCCAGTGCATCATACACTTTTAATGCTTCTACCTTTAAGCATTTCATTGCCAAAATCTGGTACATCCAGAAAACTTCCAAAGCGAATGCCAGCCACGGATGAAGTTTGCCAGCCAGGTAAAGGATTCCGGCCGTCAGAAAAAAAGACGGCAGGACCACAAAAGCCACCAAAAATATACCGGCCAGCCGTTCCCCCCGCTGATTCACTGGAAAACACCGGCGCAAACATTTTTCCATCAAAGAAATCCACTTTCCAATGACACGGATTGGGTGATAGAGCCAGACCGGGTCGCCAAAAACAGCATCCAGCAAAAGGGCCGCTGCCAATTTAATCATCATACGTTATTGCCTCCATTGCCCGCACAAAATTTTCTGCAATTTCCGGATTTGCGTAAAAATATAAATGAGGATAGGCCGCATATAAATGCTTCGAAGCCGTGCCGCCGCGCCAACTTCGTCCATTAGATTTCGACAGAGAAAAATCCGCCGTGCCGCCCTCCATTAAAGAATAATGAAATTCGTGGGCCAGAAATGTTTCCCCTTCCCGGCCGATCAGGCTGTCTTTCCGGCAAGTTCCGGTAACATAGCCAAACGGCCCGAGTGTCTTTGTCATCCTGCATTTTCCCGGGACAATTCCCACCATAGACCAGATTTTCCCATCACTATCCTCAATACTCTCAGACAAATACATATATCCGCCGCACTCTCCGATGATTGGAATATTTCTTTTAGCCGCCTGCCGTATTTCCTCTTTCATCATTTCATTCTCTGAAAGATTCTTTGCGTAAAGTTCCGGATAACCGCCGCCAAAATAAATCCCCTGAATATTTTCCGGCAAATGAACATCTTTCATCGGACTAAACGATATCAATTCGGCTCCGAGCCGACGCAAAAGCTCCAGATTATCTTCATAATAAAAACAAAATGCCTCATCCACAGCCACGGCCAGACGAACGTGCCCCACCGGAAAAATTGTTGAAAAAGTGTCATGCAATACCATTGGCTCCGCAGTTTCAGCGAGTTCAATCAGTCCATCCAGGTCTATGTATGTTTCGGCCAGCTCACCCAGAATAGCCAGTTTTTCCGATAACTGTTTCTGCTCTGCAGCGGTTACAAGCCCCAGATAACGGCTCTCTAGGGAAACTTTAGAATCCTTCGGCAAAAATCCATAAACTTTCAGTCCGGTCTCCCCTTCGATCAGTTCCCGGTAAAAAGCATACATCCCCTTCCGGACTCCATTGAGAATAACCCCCTGAATCATGGAATCTTCCCGAAAATTTTTAAATCCCTGAATCATGGCCGCCGCTGACAGTGCGGTTCCTTCCGGCCGCACAACCAATACAACCGGCGTTTTTGTAATTGACGCCACATGATAACTGCTGCCTTTGTCACCACTGCCCTGACCGTCATAATAGCCCATAACACCTTCAACAAGGGCCATGTCTTTTTCCTGCATATGCCATGCAAAAATCTGCCGGAGTTTCTCAGGCTCTAAAAAAACACTGTCCAGATTAATCGACGGCGTCCCTGTAATCCGGCGATGAAACATCGGGTCAATATAATCCGGACCGCATTTATAGGGTGCAAGCTTCATTTTCCGCGCTGTCAGCGCCGAAAGTATCGCAGCCGTCACCGTTGTCTTCCCACAGCCGCTCTGAGTTCCCCCAATCATTAGCCGGGGCATGACAAAACTCCTTTCGGAATGATGCAAAATTTCCCCTCTGTCCATCTCTTCTCTCCTTTACAAAACCTTTTTTACAGCCTCAAGAAAACGGCCATATTCCTCTTCCCAAATGCAGAACTCCGGATTGCCTTTCCGAATTTCTGACAAAATCTCCTTCGAATCCATCCAGACTAATTCTTCGATTTCTTCCTTCTGATAATTCAGTGTTTCCAGAGAAACATCCGGTTTCAGCAAATAAACAAAATTGACCTCATAATTTTTAAAGGGCTGGCCACAAAATACAAAATCACCACCCACCAACTGTTTAAAAAGATATTGTAAATGATCTTCTGTTGTCCGAATACCAAGTTCTTCTTCCAACTCACGAAGGGCTGTCGACAAAAAAGTCTCTCCCTGGGTCATATGTCCCGCACTGGAAACATCCAGACATCCGGGAAAGGAATCCTTATCATACCGGCGGCGCTGAAGAAGCACCTGAAATCGGCCATCCGGCTTTATATCCCGAATAACCCAAATATGAGAACCGCCATGCAGATCGCCGTCCCGGTGTACGGCCTCCCGCTCCTTCACTTTACCAATGCAATTTCCTTCTTCATCCAGTAATTCAAAATATTCTGTCATGTAAAATACACATCCAATCTGTCCAGATTTTCCAAAATATCCTTTTCCTCCGGTCTGCGAATCAAAACCACGGAAACGCCTTCAAGCCGCGCCGCCTTCAGTTTTTCCGGCAAACCACCAGCCGCGCCGCTGTCTTTTGTGACAAGCACTCTGGCTCTGCTCTCCTTCAAGAATCTCCGGTTGGCCTCAACATCGAAAGGCGGCATCTGAGCCTGCCAATGACTTTCATTCTCAAAGATCTCCCGGCATCGTAGCTTTGAAGTTTCATTATCCAATACCCTTGCATAACAACGTTCCTGAAAATGCTCCACATTATCCCGGTAAATATCCAGCGTTTTTACTCCGGTCAGCAGCGCCGCATTGCCCGGCAGTTTATTTAAGACCTCAGCCGCCTCATGTCCATCCGCCGCCGTATAAATATCCAGGGCCATTTTTCCGGCATCTATCGCATCCCGCCGGGTATATCTGAAATAGTTCAATCCCAATTCCTGACAAGCGGCTTTTACCGTTCGGGTCACCTCCACCGCATAAGGGTGGGAAGCATCCAGCACATGGGTGATATTTTTCGCTTTCATCTTCTGAATAAACTGTTCCTTATTCAAATAGCCAATCCATAATTTCACAGGAAAATCCTTATAAAGAGCTGCACCCATATCCGTCGCCGCTGATACGGTAATATCCACTTTTTTGGATATCAGATATTTTACGGCTTCCACAGACTCACTGGTGCCGCCGATCATCAGCCAATGCATGGAATCTGCCCTTTCGCCCACTGCCCAAGAGCTTTTTCAATGGCCATTTCTGTCCGCCGAATATCCTCGTCCGAATGAACACCGCTGACAAACAAAGCTTCGAATTGGGATGGTGCAATATAAATACCTTCTTCCAGCATGGCTGCGAAATATTCCTTAAAACGCTGCAAATCTGAGGATGCCGCTGAAGGATAATCCGTCACAGGCTGTTTTGTAAAGAAAATACTCATCAATGAACCGGCACGGTTACACACCGCATCCACATGATATTTTTTAATATTTTCAAGAAAAGCCTTTTCCAGTTTTTCCGCCTGCAATTCGGCCTGTCTATAAATCTCCGGATGGGCCTTTAATATTTCCAGTGTTTTTACCCCAGCGGCCACCGCCGTCGGATTTCCCGAAAGGGTTCCCGCCTGATAGACCGGACCGGATGGCGCCACCATTTCCATAATCTCTTTTCGACCGCCGTAGGCTGCCAATGGCATCCCGCCGCCGATAATCTTCCCCATGGTCGTCATATCCGGCATAACATTGTAATACCCCTGAGCGCCTGAGTAGCCCAGTCGAAATCCGGTAATGACCTCGTCAAAAATAAGGACACTTCCATAATCCTCCGTAATTTTTCGTAAGCCTTCAAGAAATCCCTGTTTCGGAAGAACAACACCCATATTTGCCGCCACCGGCTCCACAATAAGGGCTGCAATCTGATTGCCATAAGTCTCAAACAAAGCCTTCACGCTGTCCAGATCATTATAAGCTGCCGTCAATGTTTTGGATGCATAAGCCTCCGGTACTCCCGCACTGTCCGGAACATTCTGGGTCATCAGACCCGACCCGGCTTTCACTAAAAGTCCGTCCGAATGTCCGTGATAACACCCCTCAAATTTCACAATATAATCCCGGCCCGTATAACCTCTCGCCGCACGAATGGCACTCATGACTGCCTCTGTTCCTGAATTCACCAATCGAACCATTTCCACGGAAGGCACCGCATCGATAATCATTTCACAGAGGGTCACTTCTCCTTCTGTCGGTGCGCCGTAGCTTGTTCCCCGGTACACCGCCTGACAGATGGCCTCCGCCACTTCCGGATCGGCGTGTCCCAGCATCATCGGTCCCCAGGAACCGATATAATCAATATAGTCGTGGCCATCCACATCGTAAATATGGCTGCCCTTTGCCCGCTCAATAAACCTTGGCGTCATTCCTACGGCCCGGTAAGCCCGGACCGGACTGCTCACACCGCCCGGCATTAACCGGCAGGCTTTTTCAAAAATCTCCTGACTTTTATCCATAATTTTTCACTCCTTCAGCCACCGGGCAATATCCAGCGCATAGTAGGTAATAATCATCTTTGCCCCGGCCCGCTTCATTGCTGTCATTGTCTCCATAACGACCCGTTTCTCATCGATCCATCCGTTGAGAGCGGCTGCTTTCATCATGGAATATTCACCGCTTACACTATAGGTACATACAGGCAGCGGAAATTCATCGGCAATGGCCTTTAATATATCCAGATAAGCCAGTCCTGGCTTGACCATGAGAATATCGGCCCCTTCTTCCATATCCAGCTCTGCTTCAATAAGAGCATCTTTTTTATTCCGCCAATCCATCTGATAGGTTTTCCGGTCCCCAAAGGACGGCGCCGAATGGGCTGCCTCCCGAAACGGTCCGTAATAAGCCGACGCATACTTAATACTATAGGCCATGATCAGCACGTCCCCAAAGCCATTGTCATCCAACGCCCGGCGCATATGTCCAATCCGTCCGTCCATCATATCTGACGGAGCCACAATATCTGCTCCGGCAGCGGCACAGCTCAATGCCGCCTTTGACAACAATTCCAGGGTTTCATCATTTAATATTTCTCCCTTATGGATAAGACCGCAATGACCATGGTCCGTATATTCGCAGAGACAAATATCGGCAATACAAATCATTTCCGGATAGATTTCTTTAGTAAGCCGAATAGCCCTCTGCACAATACCTTCCGGATTATAGGCTTCACTCCCCACTGCATCCTTATGATCCGGTACGCCAAAAAACAAAATAGCCCTTACGCCGCTGTCCCATATTTCCTGCAAATATATCTTAAATGTATCTAATGAATAATGGTAAATGCCCGGCATGGACGGAATTTCTTCCTTTATACTTGTACCTTCCACTACAAAGACCGGGTAAATCAAATCCGAAAGCCCGATATCATATTCATGAATCATATCCCGAATGGCCTGCGAACTTCTCAGACGTCTCGGCCGTCTTATCATATCCATTCTTCTCACTCCCTGTTCTGAAGCTGACATAAACATTCGGTCAGCCCTTCAATTGTATAATTCTCAGCCATCGCTGTCACTGTCAGACCTGCTCGCTCTGCTTCCCTGGCTGTCACCGGACCAATGCAGATAATCTGCGGATACTCCGTCACTCCGGCCGTCATTTCAACAAAAGCCCGGACAGCCGAACCGCTGGCAAAGGTAATATAATCCGCATCCTGCATCGCCCGCAGCAGCAAATCCCGCTTCCGCCAATCGGCACGGGTTGTGTACGCCGCCATATCCTTATAATCAATCCCCCTGGATTTAAAACACTGATTCAGAGATTTGGAGCCTTCCCTTGCCCGGAAAATAAGTACCTTTTCTAAAGGCTTCATCTGTCCGGCCAATCCTTCCGCCAGACTTTCAGAGGTATAGCTTTCCGGCATATAATCCTCAGAAAATCCATAGTTTTTCAGCATATCACCCGTACCCGGTCCCACAACGGCAAATTTCAGATGGGCCAATCTTCGGAAATCTACGCCAAATTTTTTCATGGATTCAAAAAAGAGCTTAACGCCGTTACTGCTTGTAAAAACCAACCAGGAATAGTCATCGACATTCCGAATCATTTCCTGAAGCACTGCATCTGATGCCGACTCTGTATAGATCAGACTCAAATCGATGGCTTCCGCCCCCTTTGCCAAAAGGCTCTGATGCTGCTTATGCACCAGTTCCCTTGTTCCCGTCAGAAGCACCTGCTTTCCGGTAAGAGGAAGCTCCGGCCGCCAGTCAAGTTTTTCAGAAAGCTCCACGACATCTCCGACCACAAGGATTCCCGGAGACTGAATCTCTTCCCTTTTACAAGCTTCGACAATGGTATCCAAAGTCGCCGCGACTTCCCGCTGACTGCCTGTTGTACCGCTTCGAATCACTGCCGCAGGTGTATTTTTATCCTTACCGTTCTGAATCAGTGATGCACAAATTTCTTCCAGTCGCTTGATTCCCATAAGAAATACCAACGTTCCGCCGTATTTCGCCACATTTGCATAATTAATGCCGTCAGCCGCCCTATCAGAGCTTTCTTGTCCTTTTACCTGCTCATGACCGGTAATAAAATGAACCTGAGAAGCCACGCCCCGATGAGTTACCGGAATTCCAGCATAGGCCGGCACACTGTAAGCCGAGGAAACGCCCGGAACAATCTCAAAGGGGATTTCCGCTGCTTCAAGAGCAAGGGCCTCCTCACCGCCCCGGCCAAAGATGAACGGGTCGCCCCCCTTTAAACGAACGACCATTTTGCCTTCAAAAGCCTTTTCCAATAAAATTTCCTGAATTTCCTCCTGAGACATATGATGATGTCCCGAACGCTTTCCCGCGTATATTAACTCTGCATTTTCACTGGCTTCGTTCAACAGAGCATTCGACGCCAGATAATCATAAACCAACACATCCGCATGACGAATGCACCACAAGCCCTTAACCGTCACAAGGCCCGCATCCCCCGGACCAGCTCCCACAAGAAATACCTTTCCATGCCGCACGGCCTGCGGCTTCATATCAGGAACATCCGTCCGCAGTCTTTCAGCCAGTTGTTGTCCGATTTTTTCTGCATCTGCTGCAGTTCCCCGGATTTCATCAAAAACCATATGTTCTCCGTCCTGTGCAAAACCACCCTTTATATGAAGCATATCTACTTCAATCCACGAAAATGCACTGGCTGCCGCATTACAACCGCCGCCGATATATCTTAAAAAGCTCCGCTCCGCCAAAAGCTGACATTCTGCTTCTTTTTTATTCAGTTTGCGGCAGATTTCGGCAAACTTCTCATTTTTCAAAGCTTTTTCAGATACTTCCACCGCCAAAATTGCCTGCCCCGCCGCCGGAAGAAATTCTTCCTCACTTAAAACCTCATACTGGAACCGGGAATAAAAATCTCCATTTTCCTCCCTGGTCTCCGGGTGTTTCTGCGAATCTCTCCGAAGCCGTTCAAGGCCGGCTCTGGCCAAGACAATGGCGTCATACTGACCTTCTGCCAGTTTGCGAAGCCGGGTCTGCACATTTCCCCGGATTTCTTTCGTCTGAATTTCCGGATTCAGCATTTGAAGCTGCAGGCTGCGCCTCAAACTTCCTGTACCAATAACAGTTCCCGGAGCCATTTCTTTCAAAGACCTTCCATCTCTGGTAACTACCATATCTTCCCACTCAGCCCGTTCCACGACGGCTCCAATGGCAAGCCCTTCCGGCATATCCATCGGCATATCTTTTGCACTGTGAACAGCCATATGAATCCTTCCATCCAATAATGCCTGTTCCAGTTCCTTTGTAAAGACGCCTTTACCTCCAAAGCTTCCCAGAGATTTATCCAAACGCACATCTCCCTCTGTAATTATAGGCAGAATCTCTATTTCGATCTCCGGATCTATTTCTTTAATTTTTTCAGCCACGATCCGGGTCTGCGCCCGGGCCAGCAGGCTTTTTCTCGTTCCAATTCGGATCTTATCAATCAATTTTCTTCTCCTGACCGGCTATCCCGAATAATTTTGTCAATATCTTCCTCTGTCAGACGGCCTTTATCTTCCAGGGCCGCTTTGAGGACTTTCACCAATATTTCCTTTCGCTCGCCTGAATCCGTCGTTGCCTGATGAATCCGCTCTCTCGCTTCAACGCCCGTTTCCGCCAGAGTTTCATACCAGTCCGGCAAGGCTTCCTGAATCTGCCGGGATACCATTCGTGACAAGGCCGGTGTTCGCCCGCCGGTGGATATACCGAACATCAAATTTCCCCGGCGCACTACGGAAGGAAAATAAAAATCGCAATCTGCCGGATTGGTTGCCGAATTTGCCGGAATCCGGTTCTTTCGCGCCCACAAAACCATCTGGTGATTGACCCGCTCGTCATCTGTCGCACAGATTAACATGGCAACATTCCCAATGCCTTCTCTTCTGGCATTTTGTTCCAGCCATACGGCGGCCGCCAAAGGTCCTTCATCCACCACATGGCATTCCAACCGTTCCGGCGCCTGAAGTTCGAGCAGCTCCGGTTCAAATTCCCGGCTGATAATATGGACTTCCGCTCCCATATCTAAAAGCACTTCTGCCTTTCGAAGCGCCACCTTTCCGCCGCCGATGATCAGGCAGATTTCATTTTCCAATTCAATAAACATAGGAAATACAGCCATCTTTACACCTCCTCCAGAACATAGCCCCGCGGTGTTATCATCCTTCCATCCCGGACATAAGTCATAGAATTACCAATAATGACAATGGTAAACATATCCACCTCGGCATTTTTCAGTTCCCTCAACGTGGTCAGCTCACAAGTACTATTTTCCCGGCCCGCCCGGCGGACAATTCCCACCGGTGTTTCCGAATCTCTGAAAGACATAACAATATCTGCTGCTTTCTCTAGATAATCTTTACGCTTCCGACTCTTTGGATTGTACAGACATATGACAAAATCGCCCTCCGCCGCACATTTGACCCGAAGCATGATCTGCTCCAATGGCACCATCAGATCACTCAGGCTAATGACCGCAAAATCATTCATCAACGGTGCACCCAGCATAGATGCACCGGCGCTGGCTGCCGTCACTCCCGGAATAATCCGTACCGGAATATCTGCTCCCGATGCCTGAACAACCTGGAGCATAATGCCTGCCATGCCGTAAATGCCGCTGTCACCGCTGCTGACGAGCGCCACCTGCTGCCCCTTCATGGCCTCTTCCAGAGCAATCCGGCACCGCTCCACTTCCCGCGTCATTGGTGTGTCTAAAAAGTTTTTATCCGGAAATATTCCCCGGAGCAAATCAATATATGTGGTATAGCCTACAATGATATCTGCTGCTTTCATTGCTGCAATAGCCTGAATCGTCATATATTCATATCCACCCGGTCCAAATCCGACCACGTCAATCCTCTTCATATGATTCCTCAACTTTCTTCAAAGCTTCCATAAATATTTCCAACTGGTTCGGCTCGAGACTCTCCCGCACTGCAAAAAAGAAATTGGCAACGGCTTTCTCCATGCCCTTCGCTTCAGCCTGCCTGCAGATTTTTTTCTTCATTGACTGCACGTTCTGAAAGGATTTCTGAAAAATCATCCATTTTTTAAATTGAATTCGGTAATCTTCCAAAATATCCACGGCCGCCGCCGCTTCTTTTTCTTTCTTCCGATTATTTTCATCCGCCACCCGGACGAAATCGTCAATATTATAATACCCGGTATTTGAAAGTTCACAAACTCTCTTATCAATATCCGGAGGCACAGCCAAATCCACAAAGACCCGGCGTTTTTCTGTACCAAGAGCCATCTTAACCCTATCCAGCGTCATCGTATAATGGGGACTTGACGTTGCGCTGATAATCACATCCATCCGATCCAGCCACTCATAACGTTCCCTGTAGGGAAGTTCCCGGTATCTCTCTTCCTTTCCACGATGACAATGTTGTCGGGTTGTCATATATATTTGTGTCTCCCCTTCTGAAAGAAGGTTTTTGAAAATACTATTTCCAATCTTTCCCGAAGCGCCGATCAAAAGAACATTTTTATCCTTTAAATCCCCCAGATATTCTCTGGCTGCTTTTACCGCAATGGTTGCCGTCGATACAGGGGTTCTGGATAAGTCAGTTTCTGTTTTAACCTTTTTTGCCGCAGTAACTGCATAACGAAAACAGGTATTTAAATAGGTTCCGATGGTTCCCGCTTCCACAGCCTGCTGCTGTGCCTCTTTCACCTGGCCAAGGATCTGGTCCTCGCCCATAACCATGGAATCCAACCCGGCCGCCACCATAAAAAGATGCCGTTCTGCCTTTTCCCCTTCGTAAAACCGCAGATATTCGGCGCCATCGACACCTTCCGGAAATGCAATCATCCGAAGCAATCCCTGTTCCGCCTCTGAAAAAATTTCTCTCTGGTTTTCATCCTCACCATAAAGATAAATCTCTAATCGGTTACAGGTCGACAAAAGGGCACATTCTTCAATGTACCCGCTGGAAACCATTGCCCTTAAATATTCAATTTGCTGCGCCTTTGTCAGCGCAAAACAGCTTCGTATATTCAAGTCTGCTGTCTTATGGCTGACACTGATCAACTGTATACTCATATGTCAATATTCTGCTTCATCTCTGCCACCGCAAAGGTGATTCCTTCATATTTTTGTTTCTTTATGGATAAACGTGCTGTCTCGTTTTCCATGGCATGACGTCCGGTCTCGTAATTGCCGCCTGCTATGGATTTGGCTGCCAGATAGGCGCTGGCCTCTGCCACAGAACCGACACCTAAAGTTTTCTCTACAAAAGGTGAAAATTCCAAAGGGCCTCCCGGCACCGTTTCAAAATTCAGATCACCTATCATTTTTCTGGAAATAATCATTAAAGGAACCTCCAGATTCTCCGCAAGGGTAAGGATTGCTTTCTCCCCAGCCTTTCGGTCCACCGTAGCCACCGCCCGGATACATCGCAAATCTGGCAGATATTCTTCTGCAAACCTGTGAAAAGCTTCCTCCATCCGTTCCGGTTCCATATCTTTTTTGCATCCAACACCAAGCGCCAATGTCTGAGGTCTCAGATACAAGATTTTTTCTGTGTTTTCTTCTTTATAAAAAGGGTCAATAACAACTTTCACTTCATTCTTATTTAAAAGACGTCCGCTGACATATTTCAAGGCGGATAGATTCTCAATCATTAGTTGATTCCTTTTTGCCACCTCATCAAAAGCTACAACGCCTTCCACATCCGTCGCCGTTGTCACCACCGGATATCCTCCCGTCACCTCCGCTAACTGTTTAGCCAGCTCATTGGCGCCGCCAAGATGACCAGACAAAAGACTGATGGCCCATTGACCCCGGGTATCCATAACAATGACTGCCGGGTCCTTATCCTTCCCCCGGAGTAATGGAGCAATATGCCGAACCACAATCCCCGCCGCCATCACGCATACCAGGGCATCCAACCGCTCCCATGCTTCCTCCATATGCTGTTTTAGACCGGACTTTGGAAAGATTTCTCCCGGCCACTGCCCATTCAGCCTTTTTGTCAATTCAAAGCCCTGCTCCGTTAATGCAAAATATCCTATCTTCATGTTCCAATGTCACCGCATTTTTTATTTTCGTTTCAAACTCCGGAGGCGGGCCTTTGTTTCCTTATCCACCCGGTAAGATTCACATATTTTCTGAATTGCCTTATTATGGGTAAAATCGTCCAGATCATTTTCACGGATATATACTTCCGTCATTTCCGGCAGATGAACATAATATACAGAAACCGCCCAGGCCACAGCCATCTGAACATAATAATCCGGATTCTTCATTTCATCAAAATAACGAAAAACTGCCGGAGCATACTCCGGCAATGTATAATAATCCAATGCCATTACCGAAGCAAAGCGCAGATCATAGGTTTTATCCGAGGTAAAGCAGGGCTGCAAAAATTCCCAGACTGTTTCCCGATTCTTTTCCGTAAATTTCAAAGTAGAACAAAAGCAGTCGCAGACCGCCCAGTTATGAACACTTGGCAAAAACTCACGGATTCTTTCCAACCGTTCTTCTAAATCCATTTTTCCATAACCGATCATAAAGCCCCGGAGCATATCTTCTTCATAATACATGTCCGGTGCGGCCTCAAAATATTCCCGCCAATTTTCTTTCACAAGCTTTTTGGCCAATTTCCGAAGCTCCGGCACCCGCACACCAAGAATATTTTCTGTCCCCGGCACCAGTTTACTGTGAAACTTCCGGTAATCCTCATCTGCCATTTCTATCAACATTTTTCTTACGCTTTCAACATCCATGACTCCATTCCTTCCTGCCGCTTCATCCGGCATGGCTCATTTCCAGATCAAGCAGCCGTTGTTTCACATCCAGGCCGCCGGCATAGCCGACCAACTGCCCATTGGCCCCAATCACACGGTGACACGGAATGACGATCATGATCGGATTATGGTGGTTTGCCATCCCCACAGCTCTGGCAGCTTTTGGTTTGCCCACAGCTTTCGCAATATCTCCATAGGTACGTGTCTCACCATACGGAATCTCCTGAAGGGCTTTCCATACACTTTGGAAAAAAGCAGTTCCATCCGGCTTCAATAATAAATCAAAAGCCTTCCGTACACCTGCAAAATACTCCCGAAGCTGGCGTTCTGCCTCGGCTAATACTTCCGTTTTCTTTGTCACCGCTTCAACAAATGTCTCCGCCGCCTTAATAACCTTTCCCTCCGAATTCAATCGGGCTCCCGGCACATCGGCCCGGGAAATTTCCTTGATAAAACCATCATTCTCAACCAGCCTGAGCCGCCCGATCGGTGAATCCATAAAATACTGATACATCTGCCACATACCTCCTCTGTCCGTATATCTGTCCGTCGTTTCAATTATTCTAAGTATACAACACGTTCTAATAACTGTCCAATAAAATGTGTACACATCTGCCCACACACCCTTTGGGTCAAAAGAAATGTGGGAAGGGGCACACCCACCAATAATTTTCTGGCAAACCATACAAAAAAAGCGTCTCTGGCGCGTTTCTCTGCATGCTATAGCATACCAAAAGCTCCTGTGATGGTGCAGACCACAGGAGCTTTTGTGTATTTATTATTAGTTTAAGGCAGGGCTCTTATCTCATGGCTGGCAATAGCCATTGTAAATTTTATTCGTAAGTATAGAAACCACGTCCGGCTTTTTTGCCAAGCCAGCCGGCTTTAACATACTGACGGAGCAGCGGGCATGGACGATATTTGCAATCTGCATAGCCCTCATACATAACTTCCATAATGGCAAGAACCGTATCCAGGCCGATGAAATCGGCCAACTGTAAAGGCCCCATCGGATGATTCATTCCAAGTTTCATGACCGCATCAATATCTTCCACGGAAGCCACGCCTTCATATACACAATAAATCGCTTCATTAATCATCATCTGAAGAACACGATTGGAAACAAATCCCGGAACATCACGAACTTCAACCGGCGTTTTGTTTAACTCCAATGATAAATCCCGAACAGACGCATAAGTTTCATCCGAAGTGGCAATTCCACGGATAATCTCAACCAACTTCATAACCGGAACCGGATTCATAAAATGCATACCAATAACTTTTTCCGGCCGTTTCGTTACTGCAGCAATCTCCGTAATTGGCAGTGATGATGTGTTCGAAGCCAGAATACATGACGGTTTACACACCTCGTCCAGTTTCCGGAAAGTATTGCTCTTAATTTCCATGTTTTCCACAATCGCTTCAACAACGATATCACAGTCTCCGGCATCTTCCAGATTGTCTGACGGAATTAACAAAGAAAGTGTTTTTTCTCTCTGTTCTTCTGTAATCTTCCCTTTAGCCACATCTTTGCTGAGAAGTTTTCCAATAAAGTGTATACGATTGTGGACGATTTCCAAATTAATATCATTCAGATAAGTCTCAATTCCTGCCGCCGCCATAACCTGGGCAATTCCTCCGCCCATCTGACCAGCGCCGATAACCATTGCTTTCTTCACACTCATAACGAACCTCCTATTCAACTTCTACCCAGACAGCATCGCCCTGGGCCATACCGGAACAAATTGCAGCCACGCCGCTCTTTTTGCCGGATCGTTTTAATTCATAAATCAATGTCATCAGAATTCTTGCACCGGTAGCTCCAATCGGGTGTCCTACCGCAACTGCACCGCCGTTGACATTTACCTTTGCATCCATCTCGTCTTCGCTCATGCCGAGGATTCCCAGACAGCTTACTAACGGAACAGCAGCAAATGCTTCATTGATTTCCATTAAATCAAAATCTTTTACTGTCAAATTGTTCTTTTCCATCAATTTCCGGATTGCGAGGCCCGGAACAGTAGCAATATAGCGGGATTCTCTGGAAGCCTGAGCGTATCCCTTAATCGTTGCTAAAATCGGCGCTCCAAGTTCTTCCGCTTTTTCACGGCTCATGATGACCATAGCTGAAGCGCCATCATTTGTTCCCGGTGCATTTCCGGCAGTAACTGTTCCGTCTTTCACAAACAACGGTGAAAGCTTTGAAAGTCCTTCCATCGTTGTTCCCGGCCGTGGCGCCTCATCTTTTTCAAAACGAATCGTCTGACCTTTCTTCGCAGGAACCTCTACCGCAAACCGTTCGTCGTCAAATTTGCCCTGAGCTTCACCTTCAGCCCAAAGCTTCTGGCTTCTTACAGACCAGGCATCCTGCATTTCTCTTGTCACATTATACTCGGAAGCAACCTGACCGCCGATGACTGCCATATGTACATCATTTTCCGGACACCATAATCCATCCAGTACCATGGCATCCTTCGCTTTAACATCATTCATCCGTGCACCCCAACGCATGTTTTCCAGCACATACGGAATATTACTCATGCTCTCCATTCCACCGGCAACGATAACATCCGCATCACCGGCTTTAATTATCTGCGTCCCTAAAGTCACGGCTTTTAATGCGGAACCGCAAACTTTATTAATGGTTACTACCGGTACTTCATGAGGGATTCCGCCCTTTACGGACGCCTGACGTCCCGGAATCTGTCCCTGTCCTGCCGGTACAACCATTCCATAAACAACTTCATCGACCTGATTTCCCTGAATTCCTGCACGGCTTAAAGCTTCTTTAATTGCAAGACCTCCAAGGTCTGTTGCTTTCAAAGGTTTTAATGTACCGCCCAACTTCCCAAATGGGGTACGGACTGCGCTGACGATAACTACTTCTTTCATTCTTTTTCCTCCTAAATAATAATATAACCCTTTGTTTCTGTCTCGATTTTCGCACACCCGTTTACAAAATACAATTATCAAGTCTTCCGAGTCTTTTTAACGCTGAATTTATAATTTTTTCTCGTTTTATTTTATAAAAACAATAAAAAAAGAAGAAATCCAAACCAGATTTCTTCTCTTCATCTATTGCTAAATTATTATCGACCCACAAAAGGCTTCGGAGCCCTTTTTTCTAAAAAGGCATGCATCGCCTCCTGCTGGTCCTCCGTTCCATAAAGCTGTGCAAACAGAGCCGCTTCAATCTGAAGTCCCCTCTGTAAATCACATTCCATACCATCTGTCACAGCAATCTTCAAATACTTCATTGCCAGTGGTCCCCAATGGGCAATCTTTTCTGCCATTGCCAGCGCATCCTTCATCAAATCCTCCGGTTCGGATAATTCATCCACCAGTCCGATACGATAAGCTTCTTCCGCAGAAATCTTATCTCCCGTAAACATCAATTGTTTCGCCTTTGATACACCGACAAGTCTAGGCAGACGCTGGGTTCCGCCCCATCCCGGAATCACCGCCAGGGAAATCTCCGGTGAACCTAAAAATGCTTTCCTGGATGCGATACGAATATCACAAGCCAAAGCAAATTCCAGGCCGCCGCCTAAGGCATAGCCATTGATTGCTCCGATAATCGGCGTCCGAAAATGCTCCATTGTATCCAATACCTGGGCACAATTGCGGCTGAATTGATATCCGGTAATAACCGTTGTCTGTGATTCTTCATTAATATCCCCGCCGGAACAAAAAGCCCGTCCCTCGCCTGTCAGAATCAAACAGCGAATCCTTTCATCTTTATCAATCTCTGCCAACAATTCTCTCAACTCATTGACGGTTTCCGTATTCATGGCATTTAATGCCTGCGGCCGGTTCAAAGTAATCAATCCAATACTTTCATTTTGGCCGACAACCTCATATTTTAACCCGTTCATATGTTCCCTCCTTTATTGATACTTTATTTATACATTCTTAACACTGCAAATTCTTCTGCTTTTATTTTCATATATTTTCTCTTAAAAAACAATCATCCTACATTTGAAAACTTTTCAACCAAAAGTTTATAGTTTCTAAAACATTCCATAAACAGTATGGTATAATAATTTTATTAAAAATATAATTCAAAGGAGAAAAAGCATGGAATTGAGAGAATTAAATTACATTACCGCCATCGGAAAGACGCGGCATATGACTCATGCCGCTAATGAACTATATATTTCTCAGCCTGCACTCTATAAAAGTTTGCGTAAAATCGAGGCTGAATTCGGAACTCCGCTGTTCTATAGAAAAGGAAATGAACTGCTGCCTACGGATACCGGACAAATTGTATTGGAGAAGGCCAGCGAAATTTCTGCTCTAATCACTCAGATGAATGATGCAGTTGCCGCCACTAAAAATTTAAAACAAGGAAAAGTAAGTATCGGCTTCCCTTCGATTGTGGGAACAATGTTTCTTCCGAATCTTCTGATTCAATTTCAGGAAAAATACCCGGATATTTCCCTGCACACGGTTGAAGCCGGAGGTAATGCCCTGGCCGGGATGGTTGTCTCCGGTGATATTGACATGGCTATTATCATGCGCCCGGTTTATTCAGAGCTTCTCAACGAAATTCCTTTAATCCGCGACCAGGTCGCTGCAGGTGTTCTTCCATCCCACGCCTGGAGCGAACGTTCCTTCATCACTGTCAAAGATTTTGACGGTATTCCTTTCATTACCTTTGATAAGACCTTTAATATGCGTGCACAGCTTATGGACCTTTTCTGCGCGGAAAAAATGCGTCCGAACATCGCTTTTGACGGAGCAAGCTGCCAGTTCCTCTATGAACTCACGACGCTCTCTGACGGCATCCTTGTACTGCCCCGGCCAATCATTGAATTTTATGCCCACGATTCAATGATAACCCTGCCTTTTAAACCGGCATTTCCATGGGAACTTTCGCTGATTTTCCAGAAAAATACCTTTTTATCTACCGCCAGCAAAGCGCTCATTAACCATATCCAGGAATATATTTTCGCTGAATATAACTAAATTTAAAAGCCCTGCGGCCTAAGCCGCAGGACCCTGTGATTCTTATTTTACAGCCATACAACCAAGATACGGCCGCCGCTATCAACAAGAAGACATCTTTTTCCATTAAAAGTACAACTGCCATCCACATTTTCAATCATTAGAATTTTATTACCAATTTCCCGTATCACCTGCATCCAGCTTTTTTTCTGTTTAACATATTCATTATTGGTATTCTTCATATTCATCTCTCCTTTTCTTTTTCTTGACTATATTATCCCACATAGACCTGTAAAAGAAAATTTGATTGAATTCCACAATATCTTAACTTTATGTCAACATTTATGCAATAAAAGCTTTTGCATTATGTACCTATTTATAAGATGACATAGCGGCCATCCTTACGTTTTGGCGCCTTGGCTTTCTTTGCTGGATAGCCAAGAGTTATGAGAGCAATTAACGGGCCTTTGCCAGGAGCAAAGATATCCCGAAGTTCATTTCCGACTTCGGCCTCTACAGGGGCGGTAAGCCAGCAGGTTCCAAGCCCCTTATCCTTTGCGGCTAATAACATATTTTCAATTGCCGCACCGATACTTAAGTTAATCATATCCGCTGTATTCTCATAATCCGGTTTCAACTGAAATGCCAGAATATAGACTGGAGCGCCGCCAAGCTTTTTTATGAAATGGGTCGTCTCTTCAACAACGGCTGGCGCATTAGAAAACCGTGTCCTGAGTGAAGGTTCAATTTTAATAGAAACCCTTTCCATAATTTTATTCAGCATTTCCAATTTTTCTTTACTCTGGATAGCTACAAAATACCATGGCTGTAAATTCACACCGGAAGGCGCCCATGTACCTGCCTCCAGAATTTCTTTTAGATCCTCCGGATCAACTGACTGATCCAGATAAGACCGGATACTTCGGCGATTAAGAATTGTTTCGTATGTATTCAATATAAAACCTCCCTTCACTGATTAAATTAATATTCCTTCAACAAATGATTAGCAATGACCACTCTCTGAATTTCATTAGTTCCTTCGAAAATCTGATAGATTTTTGCATCACGCATAAGTTTTTCCACCGGATATTCTCTGCTGTAACCATAGCCACCAAAAATCTGAATGGCTTCCGATGTCACTTTCATGGCAACATCGCCGCCATAGGCTTTGGCAATAGCCGATTCCTTGCCATAAGGCCGTCCTATCTCCATCAGTGTACAGGCATGGGCTACCATCTGCCGGGCCGTTTCAATCTGAATTTCCATATCCGCCAGTTTAAAAGAAATTGCCTGATTGTTTACAATCGGCTTTCCAAACTGGATTCTCTGTTTGCCATAGGCAATGGCTTCTTCCATAGCTCTCTGGGCAATTCCTACAGCCATACAGCCGATAAAGGTACGACTGACGTCCAAAGTCTGCATGGCAATCTTAAAGCCCTCGCCTTCTTTACCAAGAAGATTTTCCGCCGGGATACGGCAGTCATCGAAAACAAGGTCGCAGGTTCTGGAACCACGGATTCCCATTTTATCCTCATGTTTGCCATAAGTAAAGCCCGGCATACCGTCCTCAACGAGGAAAGCGCTCATCCCTTTAATGCCTTTACTCTTGTCAGTCATAGCAGTCACTACATAAATACCTGCTACTCCGCCGTTGGTAATAAAACATTTCCGTCCATTCAGCACATAGCTATCACCGTCTTTTTTAGCAGTTGTTTTGCCAGCGGCTGCATCGGAACCAGCCTGAGGCTCTGTCAGTGCAAAACCGCTGAATTTACCGGAAATAATTGTATCACAGAATTTCTTTTTCTGCGCTTCTGTTCCGGCCATGAACACAGATTTTAAACCGATATTGCTGACGGAAAACGTCAGGGCAAAGCCGGCATCCGCCTTTGCCATTTCTTCAAGAATCGCCGCTATAGACAATTTGTCAAGGCCAAGGCCGCCGTATTCTTCCGGTATATCCAGCATATGAAGCTGCATCTCCATCGCCTTATCATAAATCTCTTTCGGCCACTCTCCGGTCCTGTCATACTCCTTCGACTGTTCTTTTACCTCATTATCACAGAACTCACGGACCGCTTCAATTAATTCCTCTGTTTCTTCTGAACAAATATATCCCATGTCCATCTCTCCTTTTTTCTTCTATTGTGCTATGTTTTACTCTGAAATACAATGATAATTTATTAAAAAACTTTTCAACCTGAAGTTTATAGCTTTTATCAAAAAACAATGACATTTTTTCAACAATTCTTTAATTTTTAGTTTACAGTTTTCCAGAATCCGGAGTAAAAAGCAGAGGCTCCGCAACTGGTGCAAATTGCGAAGCCTCTACAATTATAAAGGAAGTTTTTTGTTTCTGCTTTCGCAGAATATGAATTTTATTAATGGATTTTAGTCTATCAACATATTTTTATAATTTTTTTGTTGCCATGATTTTGGCTTCACCATCGACAACAACTGTACCGTCCTGAATCGCAACAACGGTTTTCATGGTCATAATTTTACGTTTCTCGTCCATGGCTATAATTTCTGCCGTTGCCGTAATTGTATCACCCACATGAACCGGCGCTGTAAATTTGAGATTCTGCTCCAGAAAAATAGCATCGGCTCCCGGCAGTGCCATACCCAAAACGGTAGATATAAAGGAGGCGGTTAACATACCGTGGGCAATCTGACTGCCAAAACGTGTCGTCTTTGCATATTCCGCATTGACATGTACCGGATTAAAATCACCGATAATTCCTGCAAAATTATAAATATCTGAAGCTAAAATTGTTTTACTGAAAGATGCTTTCTGTCCAATGGATAACTCCTGGATAGCATAGCCACTCATATTAATACTGTTCGGATCCAACATGCTCATAAAATCACCTATCCCTATTCTTCAAAGCTTAAATGCATCAAAGCATCTGTAAAGATTTTTTCATCCATCACTTTGATTTCATCATCCATAATTGGTGTGAATTCCATCTTATCCAGGATATCCTTTTGTAAATCTACACCTGGTGCAATTTCAAGAAGTTTCATGCCGCCTGGAACCAGTTTAAACAGTGCACGTTCTGTAATATAGTAAACTGTCTGTCCTGTTTCTACACCATACTCACCAGAATAAGTAATCTGCTCTACAGCTTTCTTAAACTTAATATTTGGTGCATCTTCAATAATGTTCAATTTACCATCTTTGATCTCGCATTTCATCTTACCTGCAGTAAAAGTTCCGCAAAAACCTACAACCTTGGCATTCTGGGTAATATTGATGAAACCGCCAGGACCTACCATACGTCCACCAAATTTGGATACATTAACATTACCTTTTTCATCAACTTCAGCAAGTCCAAGGAAAGCCATATCCAGGCCGCCGCCATCATAAAAATCAAAGGTATCTGGCTGTTTTACAATAGATTCCGGATTTACTGTACCGCCAATTCCAAGACCACCAGTCGGAACACCGCCGAGAACACCAGATTCGATAGATAAGGTAATCTGATCAGAAACGCCTTCTTCACCAGCTACAGCTGCAATCGCTTCAGCCACACCGATTCCCAGATTGACAACAGCACCCTTCTTCAAAAGCATTGCGCCGCGACGTCCGCAGATTTTACGCGGATTTAATGGCATAGGCTCAATAGCATCCATTGGAATGTATATTTCTCCAGTCAGTTCCGGACGGTACTCTGTCCCCATAAAGGATTGAAGATGATTTTCAGGTTTTGCTTCAATGACATAATCCACCATAAAGGATGGAATCTTAATATCTTTCACAGGAAGGCTTCCCTTCTGTACCATCTTTTCAACCTGAACAACAACGATACCGCCGCTGTTTCTGGTAGCCATAGCCATTTCGAGCTGATCGCCATGAAGGCCTTCTTTAACCATGGATACGTTACCAGCTTCATCTGCATAGGTTCCGCGAATAAAACAGATGTCCAATGGAACAGATTTATAGAACAAATAATCCTTTCCATCTATCTGAATTAACTGGACAACTTCGTGACCAGACTGACGGGCTGCTTCATTTCCTTTACATGATTCAACTCTGGGATCTGCATAAGTTTTCAGACCTACATGAGTAATAAGACCAGGTTTTCTTCCAGCTGTTGCTCTTAAAATGTGGCTGCACACTCCCTGAGGAAGAATAAAGCATTCTACTTTATTGTCCACACAAAGTTTTCCAAGCATTGGAGCTAATCCTACATGAGCACATATCAGACGTTTAATCAAACCTTCATGACCCATATGATTCATTCCACGTGTTGCACTGTCACCGATACCAGCGCCATGGAACACTGTCAGATTTTTTGGTTCTCCGGTTTCCAGATATCTTTTTTCGATAGCGATTAATGCTTCTTCCGGTGTGCCAAAACCTACGAATCCACCCATACCAACACTCATACCATCTTTAAGTAAGGATGCGGCAAATTCCGCTGTAACTAATTTACTCATATCTTATAACCTCCATTTTACATCTCTATAATTACGGTAACATTGGGAAAAGTTGGAATAACAGAATCGCCAATGCACAAGCCATAAACGGAAGGACAACGGTCAACCAGAATAATGGCATATAAGCATCTTTGTGAGTTTCACCGCAAAGATTCAACAATGTTACAATATAACCGTTATGTGGTACGGAATCCAGAGCGCCGGATGCGATCGATGCAATTCTGTGCAATGCGGCCGGCGCTACGCCCATTTCAACATATGTAGGTCCTACCAGTGGAATGGCGATACCAAGACCACCGGAAGCAGAACCAGTCAGACCACAGATTACTGTAACAGCAATGGCTGCTCCAACTAAAGCCGGACCAGGGATATTCAACATGACATCCAGAATTGACTGGAATAATGGAATGGCTTTAACTACAGAACCAAAACCAACAACTGCACTTGTATTGGCAATAGCACCGATGGCTGATGTAGCGCCCCCTGCAAAGGTTGCTGCAATCATTGATGGTTTATATGTTTTATTTAACAAAATAACGCCAATAACAATACTGATAAAGATAGCAACCGCTGCCGGAATCTTAAAAGCATTCATTAAGATGATAGTTACAATTAACGGAACAAAAGAAAGAGCAACATTTGGCATTTCATCTTCACTTAACTGTACCGTCTCTTCGCCTTCTTTAGGCACAAAATGTCTGCCTTTTGCCACCTCATTCTTAATCATCTTATTCAGCCATATATAACCGACAATAAACATGAAGATACCGGCGATAATACCAATAACCGCACCGGACATGGTGGTTGTTCCCAGCGTCTGAGTCGGAATAATATTCTGAATCTGCGGAGTACCAGGACATGTCATCGCAAAAGTAATGGAGCCAAAACCAATGGTTCCCGGGAGCATATTTCTCGGCAGATCTGCCTCTTTAAATAAACTGATAGCAATAGGAAAAATGGTAAAGCCTACAACGAATACACTGACACCGCCATAGCACAGTACGAAACAACTGAGTACAATGGCAAGAACCGCTTTCGACGCTCCAAGCTTTTTAACAATCCAGTTTGCAATAGCATCGGCTGCATGACTATCGTTCATAAATTTACCAAACAAAGCACCTGCAAGGAACACCAAAAAATTGCTTGTAATGAATGTCGAAAATCCTGGCATATAGTTTTCTGTCAACACTGTCCATACATTCATACCACTGGTCGCTGCAAGAATTATGGAACAGATTAACGCAATTGCCAAAACATGTATTCCTTTCATTGCCAAAAAAACTAAAAGGAACATGGCAATAATTAACCCAATAACACTTAACATTTGCATATTTTATTTTCTCCTTTGATTTTTTCTCCCTTAAATCCCCTTATAATATTCCCCTTAAATAGCTGATCATTTTACACCAATGGATCTGGAAATAACCATCTTCTGAGCCTCAGATGTGCCTTCATAGATTTCCGTGATCTTTGCATCGCGCATCATACGTTCCATCGGATATTCTCTTGTATAACCATATCCACCGGAAAGCTGTACGCATTCACGTGTAACAAGGTTTGCTACATCCGAATTGTAAAGCTTCGCCATTGCCGCTTCTTTACCATATGGAAGGCCTGCATCTTTCAGCATGGCACACCGCCATACAAGCATACGGCCCGCATCGACCTTCGTCTGAAGTTCAGCCAGTTTGAACTGGGTATTCTGGAACTGGGAAATACGTTTTCCGAACTGTTTACGTTCTTTAACGTATTTAATGGTCTCATCGATTGCTCCCTGGGCAATACCAAGAGCCTGTGTAGCGATACCCATACGTCCTGAATCCAGGCTGGCCAACGCCATCTTTAAGCCCTGTCCTTCTTTTCCAAGAATGTCATTCTTATTGACACGTACATTTTTAAGGATCAATTCACAGGTTGCTGAACCGCGGATACCCATCTTCTTTTCATGCTTACCAACAGAAAATCCCGGTGCATCCTTATGAACGATAAATGCAGTCATTCCATTATTTTTCTTCGCACGGTCTGTCACGGCAATAATGATGTACCATTCAGCCTGTCCGGCCGTTGTGATGAACATTTTTGTTCCGTTTAAGATATAGTCATCGCCATCTTTTACAGCAGTTGTCTGTACATTGGACGCATCTGTACCAACACCCGGTTCAGTCAATGCAAAGCAGACTAATTTGTCTGTGAATGCGCCTTTCTGGTATTTCTCTTTCTGCTCCGGTGTGCCGTACTTAGCAAACAGTCCCATACCAAGACCAGCCTGTACGGAATAGATAACACCTGTTGTCGCACATACTTTTGAAATTTCTTCGAGGGCTATAACATACGCCATGCTGTCGCCGCCTTCTCCGCCTTCGGACTCCGGATAAGCTGCGCCAAAGAAACCATATTTAAACAGCTTCGGAATTGTCTCCACAGGGAATCTTTCTTCTTCATCCAATGTGGAAGCCAAAGGCTTTACCTCATTTTCAGCAAATTCTTTTGCCAGCTGGCGTACAAGTCTATGTTCCGGTTTTAATAAAGCATACATGATTATTTTTCCTCCTTGTACTGTTTGATCGCTTCTGTAAGCTTAGGAAGCAGTGTATCGACATTTCCTACAACACCAAGGTCCGCAATGTCAAAGATCGGTGCACCATCGTTTTTATCAACAGCTACAATATATTCGGCACCCTCCATACCTGCTACATGCTGAATTGCTCCGGAAATACCGCAGGCCAGATAAAGATCCGGACGTACCGTCTTACCGGTCTGTCCTACCTGGCATTCATGGTCGATCCATCCTGCATCGACAGCGCCACGGGAACCGGATACAACACCGCCAAGAACTTCAGCCAGAGGATTTAAAATAGCATCAAAATTCTCTTTATCGCTCATACCACGTCCGCCGGATACAAGAATTTTAGCTTCTGTAATATCTGCTGTCGTCCTCTCTTCTTTAATAACCTCGACTAATTCTACAGGCATATCTGCCGCGCTGAATTCTACTTTAATTTCTTCAATCTCGCCAGTACGGGATTCATCTGCTGTAAGAGCTTTCATAACACCTGGACGTACGGTCGCCATCTGAGGACGATGATTCTCACATACGATGGTTGCCATAATATTTCCACCAAAGGCCGGACGGGTCATTAACAGATTTCTACTGCTCTCGTCAATGGCAAGGCCGGTACAGTCAGCAGTCAGACCAGTATGTATTCTAGCGGATACTCTTGGTGCAAGATCACGGCCGATTGCTGTGGCACCAATCAAAAAGATTTCCGGGTCCTTTTCTTTGATAACCGTAACAACCGCTTTTGTATAAGCTTCAGTTGTATATTCAGCAAGCATTTCATCCTGTACAAGAACGACCCCATCTGCACCTGCTGCAATCAGGCTGTCAGCCTGCATTTTCATATCCTGTCCAACAAGAACAGCATATACTTTCTCCTCTAATGTATCGGCAAGCTCTCTTGCCTTTCCAACCAATTCATAAGCAACCTTCTGGATGTTTCCGTCGCGCTGCTCTGCAAATACATATACATTTTTGCTCATCGAATTCATCCTCCCCTTAAATAATATGCTTTTCAGCAAGCTTGCTTACGATAACAGCTACTGCTTCATCTTCCGGAATATTGATCTTTTCACCGGCGCCCTTTGCCTGTTTCGTAAAGGATTTACGAACTCTTGTCGGAGAACCTTTAAGACCGATATTTTCCATATCTACAGTGTCCTTCATATCCTCAAGCCCCCATACATGAACTTCTTTTTTATAGGATCTGAAGATACCGCCGATGGACATATATCTGGCGTCGTTTAATTCGGAAAGACAGGTTAAGAGACACGGAAGTTTGGCACGAAGAAGATGGCTCCGGTCTTCAAATTTACGTTTCACAAGAAGTGTTTCTCCTTCAACTTTAATATCCTCAACATAACTGATCTGAGGGATGCCGAGATGTTCCGCAATCTGCGGTCCAACCTGAGCCGTATCACCGTCAATCGCCTGACGACCTGTGATAATCAGATCATAATCCAGTTTTTTAATGGCAGCTGCAATTGTGGATGAGGTTGCCCATGTATCCGCGCCGCCAAAGGCTCTGTCACTGATAAGAATCGCGTCATCAGCGCCCATGGCCATTGCTTCTCTTAATGCCACATCGGCCTGGGCCGGTCCCATAGACACGATGGTCACTGTACCTCCAACCTGTTCTTTAATCCGAAGCGCTGCTTCAATACCAGCTTTATCATCCGGGTTGATGATACTTGGAACGCCTTCACGAATCAAAGTGTTTGTAACCGGGTCCAAACGTACTTCTGTCGTATCCGGAACCTGCTTTACACATACAACAATTTTCATCTTTAAAATCCTTTCTTTATTAAATTCCGCATTATCGTTTTATATACTGCGGTTTCTTTTTACTTGAAATTTGCCGGCCGTTTTTCAAGGAAAGCCGTCATACCTTCTCTCTGATCTTCTGTTGTAAAAGCTACGGCAAACAGAGCTGCTTCATGTTCAATACCTTTCTTTAACTCCATTTCCATGCCTTCATTCATAGCCTTTTTGCCTAAGGCAATGGCTGACATGCTGTTTTTACAAATCTGTGCTGCCAGTTCCTCTGCTTTCGCTACAGGATTTTCTTCAACAACATAATTCACAAGGCCAATTTTTTGAGCTTCATCTGCGCGAACTTTACGCGCCGTAGCAAGCATTTCTTTGGCAATTCCTGTACCAACAAGTCTCGGCAGTCTCTGAGTTCCTGCAAAGCCAGGAAAAACGCCCAAAGTAACTTCCGGAATACCAATCTGAGATTTTGCCGAAGCCACGCGAATATCGCAGGACAGAGCCAGCTCGCATCCGCCGCCAAGTGCAAATCCATCAATAGCAGCAATAACCATTTTCGGCAAATCCTGAACTTTGTTATAAGTGGTCTGACCTAATCTTGCATAATCATAAGCCTCAACCGCCGTCATGTTCTGCATTGCCGAAATATCTGCCCCGGCAACAAAGGCTCTTCCGCCGGCGCCTGTAATAATAACCACTTTAGCGCTGTCATCTGCTGCCGCTAAATCCAGCGCCTCAGACAACTCTGTTAATGCCTGTACATTCAATGCATTCAATGCTTTCGGGCGATTGATTGTAATATAACCAATATTGTTTTTTACCTCATAAATAATTGTTTCAAATGCCATTTTGTACCCCTTTCTTTAAAAATATTTCTCTGATATGTGATACCTTTATAATATGCAAATTGGATGCCAATTTTTTCACAATTAAAAATTTGCACAAAAAAAGGCCTGGAAAACCTTGAATTTATCAGGTTTTTCCAAGCCTTTATTTTTTTCAGCCTATCCTTTTAATTATCCATTTTTTCCAAAATTGTATCAATATATTACATATTTTCTAAAACTTCTTTGATTTTGTGCTGTAATATTTTGTTACATTGTAACATTTTGATACACACCTATAGATTCTCTGTCGGTATTTTTTTCATAATACGGTATAGTCTTGGGCGGGAAATTTTTAAAATATCCGCTGTTTTTGAAATATTGTTATCTGTTTTTCGTAATGTTTCTATCACCAGATGCTTTTCAAGTTCCTCTACCATAGAGTCCAGTCCTTCTTCTGTCGGCTCAACCGAAGTTACACGTTCCGCATAACGTATATGCCGCGGAATATGATAGACCGTAATCTCATTACCATCTGTCATATAATACAGCTTAGATATGATATTGTTCAATTCCCGGACATTCCCCGGCCATTGATATCTCTGCAATATGGCGCAGGCTTCTTTCGACATCACTTTCTTAACGCCATTTTCATTTTGCAATTCATCCAGAATATTTCCAGCAAGTTCAGGAATATCCTCCGGATGTTCCCGAAGCGAAGGTGCTCGAATATTCAAAATATTCAATCGATAATATAGATCCTCCCGGAATTTCTCCTCCTGAATCATCTTTGTAAGATTCCGATTCGTGGCTGTAATAACGCGGACATTTACCGGTATCGTCTGGTTACCTCCGACACGGGTAATCTCTCTTTCCTGAAGAACACGGAGCAGCTTTGACTGCATAAAAATCGGCAATTCTCCTATTTCATCCAAAAAAAGTGTTCCGCCATTCGCCAATTCAAACTTTCCCATCTTTCCCGACTTTAAAGCCCCTGAAAAGCTACCGCCTTCATACCCAAAGAACTCACTTTCAAAAAGATTTTCTGGAATAGCCGCACAATTAACTCGCACAAATACCCGTTCGTGCCGTTCACTGCAATGATGAATAGAATGAGCAATCAATTCCTTACCTACACCACTCTCACCAGTAATCAGAACTGTCTGCCGCACCGAGGCCACTTTAATAATCTTTTCTTTTAATGTACGAATAACAGCGCTTCTGCCAATAATACTGTCCAGAGAATATTTTGAACTTTGAAGTTCAATAAGCTTTGTTTTGTAATAAGCCAGCTCATTGTTAATCTTTTGATTTTTTTCAGCTAATGCCATTAAATCCTCAATACTGGTAAACATTAACAGACCAAATACCCCCAAAGATTTTCCTTTTTCTATAATCGGAATCCGGTGGACAATAATTTCCTGTCCCTTTAATTTCCCCGATATATATTTATGTCTGTCCGCGTATTCCGCCTTCTGAGTTTTTAAAACCAGAGGTGTCCGTGAATTTTCAATAACTTCATAAACATGTTTTCCAATAGCATCCTGAGGATTCATTCCTAAAAATTCGCCATAGGACTTATTCATAAAAACAATATGTTCATCCGCTCCCACTAATAGGACCGGCATTGGAAGCACTTCCAATGCTTTTTTGTAAATACTCAAATCGCTTTCTTTATTCATCAAATCTCCTCCTTCATACCATCACATATCAGAGAAAATATTGACTTTCTAAAATTTCAGCGTTCCTATTCCTTCTTTCGGATATTATCCATAATGTTTTCCATAATTACACCAAAATATTCACAATTCCCTAATACTTATTCCGGAATATCTCCCACACCATTTAAAATAATTCTCGGTCGATATGGATATTCCTCGATTTCCTCGTGTGAAGTCACACCGGATAATACAAGGCATGTGTCAAGACCAGTCTCAATCCCTGCAATGATATCCGTATCCATACGATCACCGATAATAGCCGCCTCCTGGGAATGAACTCCCAGAAGCTGAAGACCTGTACGCATCATTAAAGGATTCGGCTTACCGACAAAATAAGCCTGTTTGCCCGTCGTCATCTCAATCGGTGCAACCAACGCGCGGCAGGCCGGAACAATGCCCTGTTCCGTTGGTCCGGTCAGGTCTGTGTTTGTTCCCACCAGCTTTGCCCCATTCTGTACATGATGTACTGCCTGACAAATACTGTCATAATTATAATTGTTCGTTTCGCCGATAATGACATAATCCGGATTGATTGAATTATTTGTGATTCCGGCTTCACTCAAAGCCAAAAACAATCCCGGGTCACCAATAACATAGGCCGAACAATTCGGTTTCTGTGAACTGATAAACTTGGCTGTCGCCAGCGCACTTGTATAAAAGTGTTTCTCATCCACATCCAATCCCATACGACCTAATTTCTGCTGTAATTCCTTCGGCGTCTTACCGCTGGCATTGGTGAGAAAAAGAAAATTTTTATTTTCTTTATAAAGCCACTCGACAAATTCTTTGGCTCCCGGCAAAAGTCTGTCTCCGTGGTAAATAACACCATCCATGTCGCAAATATAACCTGCTTTATTACGAAAATCTTTCATATTTAATTCCTTTCCTGATTTTTCTATACAAAATAATTTTAACATTATTCAAAAAATAAATGAAGCCTTTTTACAAAAAACTAACAGGCAGAGCCATCTCATATACTCTGCCTGTATCAATTCATTCTTAAGCTGTTACTTTTTCCGCTTCTACATATTCTGCAATATTTACGGCATGATCTGAAATACGTTCCAGATTACTTAAAATATCCAGGAACACAATACCCGTATCCGCCGAACATAAACCTTTGGAGAGACGTTCCATATGATTGTGACGCATATCTTCTTCCATACTGTCCACATCATCCTCCAGCATATACACCCGCTTGGCATCCATAATGGACTCCCGGTTTCTGGAACTGATGGCTAAATCTACAGCCTTTAAAACCACATCTTCAATATCCTTTAAGTCTTCAACCGCATCACTGGACAACTGGATATGTCCCTGCAACAGACTGGCGGCCAGTTCTGCAATGTTATCACAATGGTCACCGATACGTTCCAGATCGCTGACCGTAAAGAGCAGATGACTGACTGTCTGAATCTGCTTTTCTGTCAGAGATTCATGACTTAAATGAACCAGATATTCGGTTAAATCTTTTTCAAACACATCCAGCGTTTTTTCCAGTGCTTCTGACTTGTGAATCTTATCCTCACTGCCCTCAAATACACAGCCCATGGAAATTTCTACATGCTGTCTAGCCAACTCACCCATATACACAACCTGTTCTGCTGCACTCTGGATGGCAAAAGATGGAGAACTTAAAATACGAAGATCCAGATGAGGACGCTCCAACACTTCTCCATCAACCGAATCCATAGATATTTCTGCTGCAGCCAGACGTTCCGGTCTTTCCCGGATGATACGCCCAGAAAGTGTTACCAACTGTTTTACAAATGGGAACAAAAGTAATGTATTGCTGATATTAAATACCGTATGGAAAATAGCGATACCCACACTGGTCACCTGGCCTCCCGCGAAGACCGGGTTCATTGTAAATATAACAAACATCAATATGCCAAACACAACAGCGCCAATGACATTAAATAAAAGATGGATAACTGCTGCTCGTTTCGCCGTACGGTTAGCTCCTGCACTGGATATAAGAGCCGTCACACAAGTACCGATATTTTGTCCCAAAGTAATGTAAATCGCTGTATTCCAGGATACAACACCGTTCAGAGCCAACGTCTGAAGGATACCTACAGATGCCGATGAACTCTGGATGATGGCTGTGACTACCGCACCGGTCAAGATGCCCAACACAGGATTTTTGCCAAGTACCTGGAAAGCTGTCGCAAAAATCGGAGCATCCTTATACGGTGTAATGGATGAGGACATAAAACTCAGTCCGATAAAAAGCACACCAAAACCGACAAGGATTTCTCCAATCTGACGATATTTTTCTTTATTTACAAATAGAACAACAAATGCGCCTAGGCCAATCAACAGCGGTGCAAAAAACTCCGGTTCCAACAACTGACCCCATTCACTCATAGATACGAGCCATGCTGTGATCGTCGTACCGATATTTGCACCCATAATAACACCAACCGCCTGAGTCAGACTGATAATTCCAGCATTGACAAAACCGACAACCATAACCGTCGTCGCCGACGAACTCTGAATCACCGCCGTCACTAATGCGCCTACCAGAACGCCCAGAATTCGGTGATTTGTTAAGATACCCAATAACTGTTTCATTTTTCCGCCGGCCGACTTTTGAAGTCCGTCCGCCATCACGTGCATGCCGTACAAAAACATGCCGAGTCCGCCAACGAACTTAAACAGCATCTCAATACCTGTAATAGACATGTTATCTCTCCTCCTCTAATGTCTTTTTCAGCTTATTGATGTGAATCATCAATTGAATCGCCTGTTTTACGATATTCGGTTTCAAAATTCTGGTCATAGAGCTTCGACAGTTCGTATTTATCTCCAAGAAAATCTCCAACAACAACCAGCGCTGTCTTTGTAATACCAGCCGCTTTTACTTTTTCAGCGATCGTCTCCAGCGTCCCGTAAATGATCATCTCTTCCGGCCAGCTTGCCTTATAAACAACAGCTACCGGCGTATTCTTTTCGTAGGACTCACTCATTAACTGAACCAAAACTTCGATCTTACCTACACTTAAGAATATTATCATGGTAGCATGGTGTTTTGCAAGGCTAAGAATTTTTTCCTTTTCCGGCACGGGTGTACGTCCCTCAAGCCGGCTTAAGATCACGGTTTGTGATACCCCCGGGAGGGTATATTCCTTTTTCATACTGGCTGCCGCAGCTAAAAATGAACTCACCCCCGGAATGACTTCATAAGAGATTCCCAAATCATCCAAAGCATCCATCTGTTCCCGAATCGCTCCGTAAATCGATGGATCGCCCGTATGCACCCGGGCCACCGACTGGCCCTTTGCCTCCGCCGCTTTCATGACATCAATGACTTCCGGCAGGGTCATATAAGCGCTGTTATAGACAACCGCACACTCTTTGCGGTCTTCCAATACCTTTTCATTTACCAAAGACCCGGCGTATATGATCACATCCGCCGAATCAATCAACTTCTTCCCTTTAATCGTCAATAATTCCGGATCACCCGGCCCGGCGCCAATAAAATGAACCATTACAGACCGCCTTTCTTAATAATCAATGTTGTAAAATAGCCATATTCTCTGTTCTCAACAGGCGGACCGATGTATGCATCATCCATTCCTATATTACTGAGCACTACCGTCTTATCTTCCAATCCCTGTATTTTTAAAATTTCTATAATTTTAGCCATAGAACTTCCCGCCTTCATCACCACAAGGTTATCACAAGCCTTTAGCGCAGCTTCCAGAGCCTCTGTTCCCTTTAAAGAAGAAATCACCATCATATTCTGATTGCCTTCCACAAGACTTGTCTGCGCCAGGGCAGCGCCGCCGGAAAACGCGGAAATACCCGGTATATTTTCTGTCTCATACCCTTTTTCCCGGATATACTTAAAAGCCAGATGGTAAGTGCTATAGACGGATATATCTCCAAGAACGATCATTGCCACATCTTTTTCCATATCCAGCTGCTCCATCAACTGTCCGGCCGCCTGCTTCCGGCACTCTGCCCGTTTTTCGGGCGCATGTTCCATTTTGAAAATAACAGGCATAATTTCTTTATTTTTCAAATCCACTACCGGACGCACAATCGATAAAGCGGTACTTACTTCTCCCGGGGCTTTCATCGGAACAGCGATGACATCCACCGATTCGAGTACTTCTTTCGCTTTTAATGTCAAAAGTTTTGAATCTCCCGGGCCAACACCCACGCCATACAATTTTCCTGCCATAAGTTACTCCTATATGTTATTTATCTTTATTTTGTAAAATATACAGCCAGCACGATTTATCCCTGGACATCGGAATTTTCTGAAGCCGTTTAAGCCATGAGTTTTCAGCCAGCTTCCTTTCCATCACCGCTCCGTCTTCACTGTAGATGACCATAACGCCTTCCGGGGCCAGAAGTTCCCGACCTCTGGAAAAAAGCAGATGATAGAGATAATCTGTCTGAGACTGGGTACGGTTTGAACTCTGACGCGGCATATCCGTAAACAATTCATCAAATTTATATTCATGTTTAAAATCATTAAAGTTTCTCTGGACCAAATGAAGGGTCACTCCCGCCCGGGAACTATTCTCCCAGGCGGCCTGAACAGCCTGTCCTGAAATATCCAGGCCGTAAATACTTTTATATGGCGCTCCAAGAGCCCGCTCGACCAAAAGCGTGCCAGTACCACAAAATGGATCCAGAATATTGGCATCCGTTCTCAGATAAGGTTTGGCATAGTGAATGATCATCGCCGCCTTCGCCGGATGCATGGAAGTTGCCGTAACATATTTTCGGTATCGAAACCGTTCATCCGGCATACAGGTCAGTTTTAAAAATACCCGACTGCTTTTGCTGCCAACAATCACCCGAATTTCAACTTCATAAAATGAAGATTGATTAATCAACATTCCCCGGCTGTTTTCCTGTAAACATACAGATAACTCTTTGGCCAGCTGATTTTTTTTAACAATGTCCTTTTCACCCCGCACATCTACACGAAATAAAAAAGGATGTTCTTCTTTATGGCGACGGCTGATGTACTCTGTCAACCCCGCATTTAAAATAGTATTTCCAATTGTCTCCCCGTCAAGAGCCGGAATCGATGATGGATAAAAATCAAACAACAGAACCTGGTATGTCCGGATTTCCCGGACCTTTGCCAGTTGCTTTGTCGTTATCAGACATCCGCCGCTCATGGTTTTTCCCTTAGTATCCGGAATCGCCTGGACTTCCTTCAGCACCTCGTCCTCATGGCCCCCGGAAACAATAAGAAGTAATTTATTCTCCAAATGATCTCCGGTAAATGTATGACGCTTCGGCGGCTCCATCTTCCATACTAATTTTTGCAGCTGTTTGATTTCTTCCGCAGAATGTTTCGTTCGTTCCTGATTTTCCAGGGATTTCCACCGTTCTTTTAACTCGGGAAGATATTTCTCATAATCAAATCCAGACAAAGCCATCAAATAATCGCTCTTTAAAAACTGGGTTTCCTCTCTTTGATAATGTTCGAATAAAACATCCAGAAGAATCGGATCACCAACCCTTCCAAGAAGTTTTACAGCATTTTTACGCACTTTTGCATCACTGTGTTCCAACAAATCTACAAAATTGCTCTCATGTTCATAATATTCATCTAAAAAACGATCCAGATAAGCATCCTCTTTAATGATCCGATTCAGCTCGATCAGATTTTCCCGGATGTTTTTCTCCTCGTAAATCTCAGCACATAATTTATTTATCATTGGCACGCTTCCAATCCCTCCTGTCCGCTGCAAGTCTCCGAAATGATCAGTGTCACCGGATGACCACCTTCCATCATATGATAGCTTCCTACCGGCCTGTCCGTCTCAATACGAATAGTCACCATTTCCAGACGTTTAAGTCCGGACATGGAATCAGACAGCTTATAGGCTTCCATCATTGTCTCCAAAGTCACACAGGCAATCATTACCCGGATTCCCGTTCCGTATCGGCAGATTTCCTCCAATACACCTTCCAGTGCACCGCCGGCGCCGCCGACAAAAACATGACTTGGCTTTTCAAGTCCCTTTAAAGCCTCCGGAGCTGTGCCCTCAATAATCTCCATATTTTCCGGCGCCAGCTTCTCCCTGTTTTGGTACAGGACTTCCAATGCTCTCGGATTTTTCTCAATGGCAATGACTTTACCTGACGAACATCGTCTCGCACATTCCACAGAGATCGATCCGGTCCCGGCCCCCACATCCCAGACTACCGAAGTTTCTGACAATTCCAGCTTGCCAACAGCAATCCACCGTACTTCTTCCCGGGTCATGGGCGTCTGGTTCCGAAAAAAAGCCCCATCTCTCAGCAGGCTGCCGGACGTCTGAGCCGCTGCCGGATTTTTAATCATTACAAGACTTAACGTCGGATATTTGCTGTCCGCCGCATGAGACTCTGTCTCCGGGCCGCAAAGTACTTCCTCCGGACCGCCGGATACAATAATTTCATCCGGATAGGAAATCCGGCTTCCCGCCGCCATATCCACAGTCGTCAATCCGGCTTCAATGAGCTTTCCGGCCATCCAGTCCGGTGTCCGCTCATTATCGCAGAGGACAAATAGCTTTGGATACTTCCGGACCGCTGCCGCCAGCGACTCACCTGTCATATCCCGGCCATGAGCACTGAGAATCTTTGCATCCTCCATGGACTCGCCAAGCCGGGCCGCAAAAGCCTGGATTGAACCAATCCCCGGAATGACTGTAACTTTCCCATCCGGAAAGGTTCTCCGTACCAATCGAAAAAGACTGTATACCAGCGGGTCACCGGAGACAAGAATTCCCACTTTTAAAGCATCTGGCTGAACCTTGAGCCATTCAAGCCTTTCCATTATCCGTCCCATTTCAAATATATGTTTTTCATCAGCTTCCAAACCAAAAGTCCGGAGCAGCCGCTTATCTCCAATGACCAGATCACATTCCTCTGCGGCCTGACGGGCCGCCGGAAGTATGTAAGCCTCATCTCCCGGACCGCCGCCAATAATTTTAATATCTTTCACCCTGTTATTGCCTCCGTATTCCGGCTTTTGCCCAAAAGCCTTCCTGATTCATTCAATAAAACAACGGCCACATTCCCTTTGCCGCCCATTCTCATCCGGCATTTTTCTGCCGCCTTATCACTGATAGGATTCCATATTCCTTCCAGCCCATAATCTTTTAAGATCTGTCCGGCCTCGGTTACCGTCCGGCATTCATAAAGCTTCTCAATCACCGGACGCTCGGCTCCCGCCAATGCGGCAAAGGTACAGATCGTCTCCATCCGGCCATCCGCCACATGACTGTGCGTATTCATAATATCTGCCGCCAGCTTCACGAGCTTACCTGCAAAACCACCGATTAAAATTTTTTCCACATTCAACCGAAGGGCTTCGTCCAGCATTAATCCTACATAGTTACTGATCTGGACAAATTCTACATGCTCCGTCATCTTTCCCTGGGCTGTAAGCCATTCCCGCATCCGATGCTCCCCTGTCTCTCCCAGAACAAAACAAATATATTCCGGCTTTGCTGCCGCTGCTACGGAAAGATAGGTTTTCAATGACTCCACTACCGCTGATTCGCTCATCGGCCGCACAATACCACTGGTTCCCAAAATTGAGAGTCCCCCCTCAATACCGATTCTCGGATTAAAAGTTCTGGCTGCAAGCTTGTCGCCTCCGGGAATAGAAATCTCCACCTCAGCCCCAACATCCCCAACACAGCGGCGAATCTCTTTTTCGATCATCTGCCGCGGCACCGGGTTGATCGCCGCTTCTCCCACCGGCACCTTCAGTCCCGGCCGGGTCACTTGGCCAATGCCTTCCCCGGCCGTAAAACGAATATCTCCTTTTTCCTCAAAAAGAGTTACCTTGGCAATGACTTCACAGCCGTCTGTCACATCCGGGTCATCCCCTGCGTCTTTAATGACTCCGCAGGCCGGAAAAACTTCGGAAATTATAGCTACCCGGACTGTTTTTCCTGACGGCGTCTCCACTTGGACCGAATCGGGACATTGGCCTGAGATCTGCCACCGTACAGAGGCCTGAACCGCTGCAGCCGCACATGTACCTGTCGTAATTCCCTCTTTTAAATTATCCGATGGTTTTGTACAGTCTGAATTCATTACTTATTTCCCTTTTCTGCGTATATTGCAAAAGAAGGCCATCCCAGGGACAGCCTTCTTCTGATAATCACGTTATGACAATATTGCAAATTCTGATACTAACGATTTAAAAATTTAAATGTATGATATTAGAAAAGGCACATTGGTACGAACACTTGATTATAATTTGGTCACATTGGTTGCCTGAGGTCCTTTAGAACCTTCAACAACATCAAATTCAACTTCCTGGCCTTCATCAATTGTCTTGAAACCATTCATGTTGAGTCCTGTATAATGTAAGAACACATCATTACCTGTCTCATCACTGATAAAGCCATAGCCTTTCTGGCTGTTAAACCATTTCACTGTACCTTTCATAATTAAATCCTCCAAATATCTACTGTACCCTAACGGTATTCAGTACTCCTAGAATAGCATAGTCATCTTACAGTGTCAAACATTAATTGTCGACACTCTGTGAAATTTTTTTTACACTTTTCATAAAAATTGTATGGTATATCTGTGAAAATTGTATTATGATAGTAAAAGCATGAAACTTTTAAAAGACAATGGAGGTGTCTATGAAACATTTAATTAATCCATTAGATTTTTCCGTTGAAGAAACCGAAGAACTTCTTCTTCTGGCCGAGGATATTGCCAAAGACCGAAGCCGGTACAGTGAAGTCTGCCACGGCAAGAAACTGGCAACCCTTTTTTATGAACCAAGCACCCGGACCCGTCTGAGCTTTGAAGCAGCCATGTTAAATCTGGGCGGAAACGTTTTAGGCTTTGCCAGCGGCGGTGACAGTTCTGCAGCCAAGGGTGAAAGCGTCGCCGACACGATCCGCGTCGTCTCCTGTTATGCGGACATCGTTGCCATGCGTCATCCAAAAGAAGGAGCAGCTCTCGTTGCAGCAACCCACGCTTCTGTTCCGGTCATCAATGCCGGTGACGGCGGACATCAGCATCCGACACAGACGCTGACCGACCTTTTGACCATTCATTCTCTGAAGGGCCACCTGGATAACCTGACCATCGGTCTGTGCGGAGACCTGAAATTCGGCCGTACAGTTCATTCTCTGATCAGTGCCCTGGGCCGTTATCCGGGAATTAAATTTGTACTGATCTCTCCGGAGGAATTAAAAGTGCCGTCCTATATCCGAAAAGAAGTTCTCCAGAAAAACGGCATTGAATTTAAAGAAACCGAAGATTTGGAATCTGTAATGCCGGAACTGGATATTCTCTATATGACTCGTGTCCAGAGAGAACGTTTCTTTAATGAAGAAGACTATATCCGTTTAAAAGATAAATACATCCTGGATATGAACAAGATGTCTCTGGCCAAAGAAGATATGCTTGTTCTCCACCCACTGCCGCGTGTCAATGAGATATCCGTGGAAGTGGACAATGATCCAAGAGCTGTTTACTTTAAACAGGCTCAGTTTGGCGTCTATGTAAGAATGGCATTAATCATGAAACTTCTGGGGGTAGAATTATGTTAAATATCAGCGGTATTGAAGAAGGCTACGTCATTGACCATATCCGCGCCGGAAAAAGCATGGATATTTATAAATATTTAAAATTGGACAAGCTTGACTGCCAGGTGGCTATCATAAAAAATGCTTCCAGCAGTAAAATGGGCAAAAAGGACATCATCAAGGTTCAGGGTGACATGAATCTGAACCTGGATATTCTCGGTTTTGTGGATGATCAGATTACTGTCAACATCATCAAAGGCGGTAAGATCGTGGACAAACAGAAACCTAAACTGCCTCAAACCATCACCAATGTCATCCGGTGCAAAAATCCCCGGTGTATTTCAACGGTAGAACAGGAACTGCCTCAGATCTTCAAATTGACAGATGCAGAGACACGAACCTATCGCTGCATTTACTGTGATGAAAAATTTGATTCAAAATAAAATACAGAATTAACACAAGACCGGCTTTCGAAACTTCCGAAAGCCGGTCCCCTTATTCTTATCAAATACTTTATTCTACAACTTTAAACTCGTCTTTACCGACACCGCAGACCGGACATACCCAATCTTCCGGTAAATCTTCAAAAGCTGTTCCTGGTGCGATACCGTTATCCGGATCACCTACAGCCGGGTCATAAACATAACCGCATGGTTCGCATTCATAAGATTTCATATTCTGCCTCCTTATTCTGTCTTGCCAGTATCAATGTGTCCAAAATCAGGCTTTCCAAAGCCCATGAAGGTTGCAGTACGCATAAGCAGCAACTACTTTATCTCCTTCAACCAATGCAAATTCTGCACTTGGAGCTTCTTCCGGTTTTAAATCTACTTTCTGATAGCCTTTTTCTGTTTCGAGAACAATCCACTCAATATAGTGTTCAGCCATCATTGGATGAGTTACACTGCCAACTTCAACAGTAACTTTCTGTCCTTCCTGTTTGATTACAGGCACATGTTTTTCAACAGCGGCGTCTGTTGTTCCAGGAACCAGTTCAACCATTTTCTGTCCACAGCACATTACCGGTACTCCTGCATTTTTTGCATATGTAATAATATTTCCACAATGTTCACAAACATAAAATTTCATATCATATTCCTCCTAAATATCTCTTTTTTATTTTATGATTTTATTATACTTAATTTTCTATAAATTTCAGTTGCATTTGCAACTTTTTATCATTTATGTTATAATCTACATAAAAATTTCGGAGGTATTCCCATGGACAACATTCATGTTTTTGACAACATTTCTGATGACGAACTGGAAAGCATGATGGGTTGTTTTAAATCCCAGATCAAAACCTTTCCAGCTCATAAACAGCTTCTATCATCTTCCAAAGATACAGATCAGATTGGTGTTCTTCTCTCCGGTGAGGCCGATTTAATCAAGTATGATTATGACGGCTATCGAAGCATTATAGAACATTTATCCGAACAGGACATCTTCGGCCATCTCCTGCTCCAGCCTTTTAACGAAACGCCTATAGAAATCGTGTCCTGCACGAATTGTCAGGTTCTCTATTTCGACTATGCGTGTCTTATCAAACGCTGTGTCCATGCCTGTACCCACCACAGTATACTGGTCAATAATGTACTCCAGATTTTCTCTGTAAAGACCCGGCAGCTTCATGCCCGTCTGGATATTCTGAGCCAGCGTTCCATCCGGGGCAAGCTTTTAACTTATTTCCGATATCTGGCCTACGAACATCATTCAAACAGTTTCACCCTGCCATTTACCCTGAACTCCATGGCCGATTATCTGTTCATCGACCGAAGCGCCATGCTCCGGGAAATGAAGAAGATGCGGGATGAAGACATTATTCAATCGAAGGGGCGTCAAATAACACTTCAACTCCGTGAATAAAATCCATAAATTCCTGTCCGGTAATCGTCTCTTTTTCAAGCAGGTAATTTGCCGATTTTTCCAGAACAGCTTTGTTCTCTGTGAGGATGTTCACTGCTTTTTGATAAGCCTCCTCCAGAAGCTTCCGGACAATCTCATCAGCCTTGACCATCGTCTCATCAGCACAGGTCTTTACCGGACGGCCATCCATATACTGGCTGCCCGGAATCTCCAGGCCCATCATGCCAAATTCTGACGACATGCCGTACATCGTTACCATCTTCCGCGCCAGATCGGTCGCTTTTTCAATATCATTGGACGCTCCGGTAGTAATACTGCCGAATTCGACCTCTTCTGCGGCCCGTCCGCCCAGATAGGTTACCAACTCATCCAACATTTCCTGCTTTTTCATAAGAAAACGTTCTTCTGTCGGCATCTGCATCGTATATCCCAGCGCCCCCGATGTTCTAGGAATAATCGTAATTTTCTGAATCGGCTGGGTATCTTTCTGTTTAGCTGCCACAAGGGCATGACCGATTTCATGGAAAGCTACAATCTCCCGTTCCTCACGGCTCATAATATGATTCTTTCTCTGCTGTCCGGCAATGATCACTTCAACAGATTCAAACAAATCCTCCTGACTGATCAGTTTTCGGTTCATTCGAACGGCTCTCAGTGCGGCTTCATTGACAATATTGGCCAAATCTGCACCGGAAGCTCCGGACGTAGCCAGGGCAATGGCATCCAGATTTACACTTTCATCCAGTTTGACCTTCCGGCAATGAACTTTCAAAATATCGATACGTCCCTGTTTATCCGGCTGGGTAACGCTGATCGTCCGGTCAAAACGTCCCGGACGGCGGAGCGCCTTATCAAGGACTTCCGGACGGTTCGTCGCTGCGAGAACAACGACCGCTTTACTGTCATCAAAGCCATCCATTTCAGTCAGCAGCTGATTCAGGGTCTGTTCTCTCTCATCATTGCTGCCAAGCTGATTATCACGGCTCTTACCGATGGCATCAATCTCATCAATGAAAATAATGCACGGTGATTTGGCTTCCGCCTGCTTAAACAAATCCCGGACACGGGAAGCACCCATGCCGACAAACATTTCTACAAAATCCGAACCGGCCAGCGAAAAGAACGGTACTCCGGCTTCTCCAGCCACAGCCTTTGCAAGCAAGGTCTTACCTGTTCCCGGAGGTCCGACAAGCAGTGCGCCCTTCGGAAGCTTCGCTCCGATCTCCCGGTATTTCTCCGGATTATTTAAATAGTCTACAATCTCCATCAGAGATTCCTTGGCCTCATCCTGTCCGGCCACATCTTTAAATGTCACCTTCGGTCCCTCAGACACATATTCTTTGGCACGGCTTTTTCCCATGCCGCCAATACCGCCCATGCCGCCCATGGAACCCATACTCTTTGCCGCCTTGCGGGACAGCGCTGACAGAAACCAGAAAGCCAGCAACAGCGGAATAACCCAGGATAATAAGGTACTCATGATTGAGGAAGTCTGGGTCGGAATTTCCGAATTCACATCCACCCCATACTCTTCCATCTTTTCTGCCAATGAAGTATCTGACGACACAATGCCCGTATAGTAGGCCTGTATCAATCCCCGGCCCGTGTCCTTATCACTCGGATAAATGAATATCTGACTTCCGGCCTCATCAATGCTGATGGCCTCAACCTTGCCTTCCTTTGCCATCTCCATAAATTCACTATAACTGATCTGCTTTGTCGCCGTATCTTTGACAAAATTGTTCATACAACTGTTGAACAGCATCGTCATCACCAGGCCAAGCAAAAAAATCATCATCAATTTATCAATGGAAGGACCGCTCTGACCCGTTGGCGTCCCATTACTCTGTCCACTTCCTCCGGGCTGTCTGTTTCCCTGAGGCGGCGGTCCTGTTTTCTTGATTTCCGGTCCTCCGTTTTCACTCATATTGCATCCTCCTTTGAAGTTGTTAGCACTTGATTTATCCGAGTGCTAAAATTAGTATTTATTCTATCACTCTATCCGAAAAATACAAGACTTCTCACGCTTATTTTCGAAAGTTCATACTTTTTTTAGAATTTGAATCGGGTGCCATAAGTTTTAGACCTATGGCACCCGATTCTAAATTAACGGCTTCTCTGGAGAATATCTTTTAAATCATCCAGCGTAAATATGTAGTGACTGTTACAGAAATGACAGTTCACTTCAATCGGCTGTCCGTCATCAATCATTGACTGTATTTCCTCCCGGCCAATGCTGACAATCGCCCGTTCCACCCGTTCTTTGGAACAATTGCACTCGAAACTGGTCGGTATCTTGTCCATAATTTCCACATCCATACCATCCAGTACCCTCCGGATAATATCTTCCGGGGTATTTCCTTCTTCAAGCATGGTCGTCACCGACGGCAGTGCCCCGATATTTTTCTCAAGTTTCTCAATCACCGCCTCTTCTGCAAAAGGCATGAGCTGCAAAATAAAGCCTCCGGCCCGCTTTACCGTATTGTCCTTTTCCATCAGTACACCAAGAGCCACACTGGAATTTACCTGTTCAGAGGTTGCAAAATAATAGGTCAGATCTTCGGCGATCTCTCCCGATACCAGATGGGTCTGTCCCACATAAGGTTCTTTTAAGCCCATATCTTTGATAACACTCAAAACTCCCATATCCAGAGCGCCGCCCACATCCAATTTTCCTGCTTTGCTTGGCGGAAGCATGACCATCGGATTTTCCACATAGCCTTTGACCCGGGCTTTCCCATCGGCTGTCACTGTCAGCCCTTTAATCGGTCCGCTGCATTTGATCTGAAGCGTGATAAGATCATCTTCTCCTTTCTGCATACTTCCCATCATGGCTCCGGCCGTTAAAAGGCGCCCCAGGGCTGCCGTAGCCACCGGACTTGTATGGTGAATCTGGCGGGCATACTCGACCATTTCCCGGGTCGTCGCCGCAAAAATGCGTACCTGGTGGTCTGCTCCGGTCGCCCGGATAATATAGTCTTCTCCCTTTTTCTGTTCTGGTCTATTACATGACATATTTCTCACATCTCCTCTATTGTTCTACTTTTTCCCTGCTCCCTGGCGGTAATATAGATCCGCTCCGAATCTTCCCGGGCCGGTTCCATCGTAAAGGCATCATAAGCCCCCTCCCACTGAAGACCGGAAGCTTCGATCAATTCATGAATCTCCTCCAGTTCATAGGCCCTCTGATAATGAACTTCTTCATAACGATCATAGCGGCCGTCGTCCCCCTGAATGAAAAGATTCAGGACATATTCATTGATCCGGGATTCTTCGTCATAATAGTTATCCCATATAAAGCAGTGGTCTTCCCGTGTCTCACCGATGGTCTGCTCGCCGAGTATTTTCTCATATTTATAACGAGTATTCAAGTCAAATATGAAAACACCCTCCGGGTCCAGATAATTATTGACCAGCCGGAACACCTGAAGCAGTTCCTCCGGCTCCAGAATATAATTCATACTGTCACAGACACTGACGATGGCCCGGACCGTTCCGTACAATTCAAACTCCCGCATATCCTGACACAGATAGAGGGCCGGTTTCAGTTCGCAGGCAGACTCCGCATAGCTCTCCGAATTCTTCTCGATGGCTTCCGCCAGCATTTCTTCTGAATTATCAATCCCAATCATATCATAGCCCCGGCGCTTTAATGCCTCGGTCATATTGCCTGTACCGCAGCCCAGCTCCAGAACAAGACCATCCGCCACACCATGCTGTTTTAAAAGCATCACCAGATAATCACACCATTCCTCATAAGGTATATTATCCATGAACAAATCATACACCTGGGCAAATTCTGAATAAGCCTCCATGCACTATTCCCCATTTCTTTTTTTAGCATTCATAAGACCGCCGATACGTCCGGTCTCCCTCGCTGTCAGGCCCTTCCAGCCTAGCTTTTCTACTTTATCAAGCAGTCCCAGTTCCTCCGTAATTTCAAATTTAAGGCATTCCTTTGACTGCTCTTCCGGCGTTTTTTTCTCCCATTTGTCCGGTTCATTGAACTGTTTCATCACTTCCTGCCAGCGAGACTCTTTCTCCTGCTCCATATTTTACACCTGCCTTTCCGTTATCTTGATTATGACCATGGAAAAGCAGGTCTATTCATCAGCAGTGAATTTCTCTATTCATTATAACAGAATATAAAATTCTGTCTTTTACTTTTTTTCCTAAAATCTGTTCAATAGCCATCTGATAATAATCAAGCTGGGTCTTATACCGTTTTCTCAGCAGCTCATCCCCGGCTTCTCCCTTTGGAATCCGGTCCGTCTTATAATCCAGAAGAACAACTCCGTCATCTTCCTCAAAATAGACATCGATAACCCCCTGAATAAGAATCCGTTCTCCTCCAATATCCGCCAGCTCAGGATACACGTTTGTCACCGGAATACCCATAACAAAAGGCCGCTCTCTGTAAAGCTTTCCGGAGCTTTCGGCCCTGCTCATACGCTGTCCCAGTTCCGACTGACAGAAACCAAAAACATTTTCCACAGGAATAAGCTCTTCCCAAAAGGACGGAATCTGCTCTTTTTCCACGCATCGGCGGATAAATGAAGCCACATCGGCCTCAGAAGAAATCTCATTCAAAGGCAGCAGTTCAAATATTTTATGGGTTGCCGTTCCTTTTTGTTGTGCCATGTAAAGAAGATTTCCCGGATCCGGCAAAAGTTTTTCCGAGGTTTCCGGGTAAAGAACAGTGCCGTTCATCTCCTCACCGGCCATTTTCTTCAGCTCACTGACCGTCATCTTACCCTGAAGCTGTGTCATCACCTGTCTTGGATACTTCCAGTGAAGCTTTGTATCGATACGATCGTAAATCATCCGGCATTCTTCTTTCACTTCCATACAGCCCTGTAAAAACGCCTTTTCGCTGTCCAACTGTATCTCTTCCCGGATATCTTCCGCAGCCATATGGGCCGAATTTATAAGACGAAATTCAAATCCCCGGCGCGCTCCCTGCTGTCCGTCCGACCACAAAAGGAGCCCCAGCCAGTCCAGATAGCTTTTAGCCCGAAGCATCCGGCTGTAAGTCAGCGGCATCGGTACCTTCCCGGCCAATGCCCATTTTTCTTCCGTTTGAGCCATATCTTCCACAGTTCCAACGAGAATTAATTTTTCCCTGGCCCGGGTCATCGCCACATAAAGCACACGGACTTCTTCACCCATCTGGTCCAAAAGCAATTTCCTGGCAAAGACCTTTTTCGACAGACTGTGAATCTTTACCCGATGTTCTAAATCCACACCGTCCGCTGCCACACCATAACGGGCATGGACAACGATTCGGCTTCGTGATTCGGTAAAGTTCATTGCTTTTCCCAGACCTGCCACAAAGCAGATAGGATATTCCAGACCTTTACTTTTATGGATACTCATAATACGCACCGCCTGGCCCGCATCTCCCGGCAGTACAGCGCCGCCCAAATCTTCTTTTGATTCCTTTAACTGGTCCACATAACGGATAAAATGAAATAATCCCCGGTAACTGGTATTTTTAAAATCTTTGGCGTACTCCACAAGCCGCTCCAAGTTGGCCCGGCGTACTTCACCGCCAGGCATGGCAAACATTTGCTGCACGTATCCGGTCATTCCATAGATTTCGTGGATAAGTTCTTCAATGGACATATGAATTTTACTCCGTCGCAGCCGGTCATACATCTCAAAGAAAGCTCTTAATTTTTCTTTCAGCAGTGTATTTTCTCCCTGTTCCAGATAAACCCGAATATTTTCATACAAATGTACGGAACGGTTTGTAAGCCGCAACTCGGCCAGCTCTTCATCATTCAGCCGTCCCATGGAAGATGTAAGAACCGCCGCCATCGGAATATCCTGGAGGGGATTATCCAGAATACGCAGCATATTTAAAATTCCCTGAATTTCCAGTGTGTCAAAGAAACCGGAAGAAGTTTCTCCCACAGCCGGAATCCCCATGTCTTTAAGTATCCGCACATAGTCTTCCGTCCAGTTCTTCACCGTCCGAAGTAAAATGACAATATCGCCGTACTCCGCCCTGCGGTATTTACCCGACTCGGTATCCATCACCCATAACCCGGAAGTTTCATCCACCAACTCCCGGATTCGCAGACCTACGGCCCGCGCTTCCGCTTCCCGTTTCGTCATTTCCGGGTCATTCCCATGTTCCACCATAAGCCATTCGGCATGCTCCGAAATCTTATGTTCCGTTTGTGGATAATCAAGCCCTGGATATAGGGCCGCATCCGCATCATATTCCATACCGCAAATATCCGGTATCATCAGGGACTCAAAAATCTGATTGACGCTCTCCAGCACACATGCCCGACTTCGGAAGTTTTTATGAAGGTCAATTCGCTGATGACTTCCCTCATCTTTCGTATATGTCTGATATTTTCCAAGGAAAATCTCCGGTTCCGCCATACGGAAACGATAAATACTCTGTTTAACATCCCCCACCATGAAAATATTGGGCTGTCCTTCCCGTTCTCTGGAAATGCTGTTTAAAAGTGTCTCCTGTACCTGGTTGCTGTCCTGATATTCATCGCACATAATTTCTTCAAACTGCTCACTATATCCTCTGGCCACCGCCGTCGGTTCATGGTTCTCATCCAATAATATATTTAATGCAAAATGTTCCTGGTCATTAAAATCAATTAAATTCCGCTGCTTCTTTTCTTCCCGGAATCGCCGTGAAAACTCCTCCGTCAACCGGATCAATACCGTAAGACTCGGTAAAATCCTCTGTTCTTTTGAAAGCAGCTCTGTCAGGTTCTCCGAAAAATAATTCTTTTTAAGCCAGCCGAGTAAATCTTTGGCTTCCTGACGCAGAGCCTTTACCATATCTGTCACCGACGGATCGGCCTCTGGCTGTCTTTTCCTTGACAGCTGCTTCCACGCCATACGATGAATGTGGTCATAAAGTTCTTCGTAGCTTTTACATTCAAGCATGGCTTTCGTCTGTTCCAGATCAGACAAAAGCATCGGTTCATATAAAGCCGGGCCACCGACAGAGAGGCTCATATCCAGAGCTGTTTTTAAGGTTTCGATCATTTCACCAAGAATACGATGACTCTCTTCTATGACAAGCTGAACGACCGGACTGCGCCGGGCTTCTTCTCCCATGGCCCCCGGATTCATGAGCAGGGAATTTTCCAGCCACTCTTCCGGCCACGGATAACTCTGGGAAAAATCATATATTCTCAAAATCCAATCCGTCAGTCCCTTATCCAGCTTGCCAATGGAATAGGTTTGAGAAAAGGTGATAAATTCCGGTGTCTTTTCCAAATAACAATCCTCGAGAAGCTGTTCTGCCACATCTTGTTTTAACAGAGTCATTTCCTGAGGGTCTCCGACCCGAAACCCTGGATCCAACCCGATCGCATCAAAATGCTCCCGAAGCACACTCATGCAAAAGCTGTCAATCGTCGTGATCATTGCCGCTGGGAGAAGCATCTTCTGTTTCTGGAGATGGGTATTTTCCGGATCTTCTGAAAGTCTGGCATCCACTGCTGCCATGATCCGTTCCCTCATTTCTGCCGCTGCTGCTTTGGTGAATGTCACTACAAGAAGTTTATCAATATCCATCGGTCGAGTAGTATCTGTGATTTTCCGAATAATACGTTCTACAAGAACTGCCGTCTTTCCCGAACCGGCTGCCGCAGAAACAAGTAAACTTCGATTCCGCAGATTTATGACCTGCTGCTGTTCTTCGGTCCATGATTTTCCCATGCTTCTCTCACCTCCTCATAAATCCGCTGCCACACCTCATCGGCAGACAGATGCATCAGACGATGGTACTCACAGCCTTCCAACTGTTCATCAAACCGGCAAATACCCTTATAACTGCAATAATCGCAGGCTGTCTGCTTTTTGCTTCCCTTCATTAATAAATATGGATTTTTCGAAATATCTCCGGTCATCCAGCCGGAAGCCAACTGCTCAATCCTCCGGTTTACAAGAAATCCAAGCTCATCCAATTGCTCGCCGCTGGCGATACTGGAGGTTTTTGAAAAATTTCCATCCTTTTTAAGACTGACCGGAAGCACCTGAGGGGCCTCCGACAATTTTTCATCCATCCAGGCCACTACCTGAGGATCGTCATTGACCAGGCCTTCCAGTTTTAGCATAGAAGCAAGCTGGTTTTCCAGTTCTTCCGACGTATCCGGCATTTCCTCCAAAATCGGATCCTGTATATGATAATAAAACATCCCTGCCTTTACAATCGGCTTTTCCGGATGCTTTGCTCCTTCAATCTTTGCAATGGATTCCAGATAAACAACCAACTGAAGGGACAATCCATAAAAAATCTCTGTCAGATCAAATTCCTTCTGTCCCGATTTATAATCGACAATACGTACTGCCCGCGCTTCCTCACCATCATAAATGTCATAACGATCCACGGTTCCTATGAGACGCACTCGGTCACCGACAGAAAACTTTGTCTCAAATCCGGCAGGTACAAATTCCCCTTTGCAAATCTGCTTCTGTATTGTCCAGGCTGTCCGCTTCGCCATACGGACTAACTGTTCCAGATAATGACTGTAACGGGCATTTTCCAAAAATATCGCCGAGCCGTATTCCATTCCCGTTTCCCGGACACACTGCTCCATCGTTTCATCTCTGAAATCATCAGGCATTGTACGCCAGTCATAATTACTTTCTTCCACCACCTTTGAAAACCGCTCCATGGCCTGATGAAGAATATTGCCAAGATCCGGCGGAAGCAGTTTTGCCGTCTTGCGTTCTTCCAGCCGAAGCCCCGCACTTAAAAAATGAGCATAGGCACAGGCCGCATATTTTTCCAAAGTGGTAATGCTGGCTATCGGCCGTTCTCCGTACAGTTCTTTAATAATCCGCTGGGACAGAGGACTCATGTGCTGCACATCAAATAGTTCCGAAATCCAGCCCGACAACTTCTCCTTTGTCCCGTCTTGCCTCGAAAACCAGGCAAAAAGAGTCTGCCAGAATTCATTTCGAAGCTCCGGCTTTTTCAATCCTTCCAGCAGAAAATAGCTGCTCTCCTGCATACCGGTCAATACCCGGCCCTCATCCCACAGCTCCGGTATTTCCGCCTTTAAATCCGGGAATATTCGATATACATCATTCAACACCGTTGACGGACGTACAGCCTTTCCACTGCCATCCAACTGGGCATAGGTCAAGATGAGCCGCTCCTCCGGTTTTGTCATAGCTGTATAAATATAAAACTTCTCACGGAAGTTATTCTGTTTTCCTGTCGGTGCCAATTCCATCGGACATGAAACCAGGGCTTCCTTTTCCCTGTCGGTAATCAGACCGCCGGAAGCCAGAGACGTCGGAATGACTCCATCATTGCATCCAAAAATAAATACGGTCCTCACATCCCCAAGACGGGTCCGCTTTAAATCTCCCAGAACAACCTGATCCAGGGTCGGTGGGATAACGCCCACCTGTATTTCAGCAAATCCGGCTTCTAATATTTCCATATATTCTTTTAAAGAGACCTTTTCTTTCTCCAAAATCTGCTCACATTTTTCTAAAAGTTCATCCACCGCCTCATAGACCTGAGCATACTCCCTTTCCCGGACAAAATCCCCTTCTTCATGGAAATTTTCTCCATAGGCCGCCAGCTGTTCCTCTCCGTGGATTCCCTGAATAAAATTTCTCAGTGCTTTCGTATAATCGCCTACTGTCCCCTGACGGCTCATGCCGAATAAAGGTTCCAATTCGCTAAGCACCTTTTCCCGAATTTCATTAATTAAAACAAAATCCTCCGGTCCAAAATCCCGATACCGCTTAATGAACTTTTCACTCCACCGTTTTCTTCCCCGAATTCCTGTAGCCAGCAAATAATTATCCAATACATCTACTTGGGAAGCTTCAATAAGTGAATAACCGGAACGCAGATAGCAAAACACACTTTCATAGGAAAAATCTTTCAGGATAACGTCCATACTGCTGCGAAGCATTTCCACAAAGCTGTTCTCGGACAGATTGGCTTTATCATCAATGAAAAGAGGAATTTCCATATCGTCAAACTGACGCCGAGCCGTTTCACGGTAGCGGCTCACATCGCCTGTGATCAAGGCAAAATCCTTATAGGACATCCCTTCTTCCATCACCATCCGTCGGATTTCTCCGGCTGCGAAACGCACCTCGTCCGCCGGGTAGCTGAGCGCATAAATCTTCAAATGCTCCGGCATTCCCCGCCACGGCTGAAAACGATGAAAACGGAACAAATGCCGTTCTAAAAACGTTAAATCCGTCCTCTGCCCAGCTTTCGGCGTATCCAGCAAAATGTCTGGTTCCTGAGCCACTTTCAGACGGACTGCCATTTTATTTAATTTCCATAAAGTTTCCTTTGTCAGATAAAACAACTGGTACTCCTGCCCCAGTTCATAAGGCTTATCATGAATATCAATGCTCAGGCCGATGACCAAACGTTTGCATAAAAGCATCAGCTTTTCCAGAAGACTATACTGGGACGGCGTGAAGCCGGTAAAATTATCAATATACATGACGCTGTCTTTTAAAATTCCTGAATCCGGAACTTTCCGGGCCAGGACTTCCAAAAGTTCCTCTGAAGTCATATAGGTATCTGACATATATTCCTTAAAGGCGTCATACAATATCTGAATATCCCCAAGTTTTTTTCCAAGCATGGTATGTTCACCGACCTGTTTCCGGCTCTCTGAAAGCTCACTGGACTGTACACTATACTGGAACAGCTCGGAAAGCATGGATTTTGCCTGTCCGACAAAACCGCTCTTACCAACACTGGACGCAAAGGCTTCCAGTTCACCCTTATGCTCCGCCAGAAGTCTCCGGATAACCATACTCTTACCCGTATCCTCCAGAATGGTCTTCTGAATGCCGCCAAGCTCATCGAATACCCGGTATGCCAGTCTCGGGAAGCTGACAATATCAACATTCATGACACCGTGTCCCGGATGAAGTTCAGCCATCTTCATCTGAGTCTGCATGGTATACTGTTCCGGCACGACCAGGTAAAAGTTCTGCTCTGGCGCCGCCAGAGATTCTTCAATTAATTTCCGGTACATTGTTTCTGAACGGCGGGTTCCGGCCCCGCCAATAACCATCTGAAGTGACATCTCATGACCCCTTTCTGTACTGTTACTTATCATAGCACATTTTCCATAAGCCTTCCACACCCATTCGGGTGTCATATTCCATCCCTGCTCTGCATAGGTTATATTAAAGTATTCTGAAGGAGGCCGATTATGGGTTCAAAAACACGCATTATTATTCTTCAAATGAAGGAAATCATCTACACCCTCGTCTTCGTCGTGTTAGCCCTGCTGATGATTTTCCTGTTTATCTATATGTTTTTTCTAAAGAATGACACAAAATCCAGTGAGCCGGCATCCGCACCTACATATACTCCGGGCGTCTATACCACCTCCATTGTCCTTGGAGATCACCCGGTCAGCCTTCAGGTGAATGTAGACGCCGACCATATTAACAGCATTACGACAGCCCCTCTTGAGGAAAGTGTCACTGCCATGTATCCGCTGCTGGAATCCTGCCTCGAAGACATCAGCTCCCAGCTTATCGCCGGAATTCCCATCGGAGAAGTCACCTATGACAATTCCAGCCAATACACCGCTTCCATCCTGCTGAATGCCATTTCAGCAGCTCTGGATAAGGCATCCAATTAAAACAAACGCTGCACGCGCCGGACATTAAAAGGCCTCCGGAACATTTCTGCTGTTCCGGAGGCTTTATCCTGCCTAAAATTAAATTTCAATTTTTTCAAGTTCTGCTTTCCACAGATAAGCCGATGCATCACTCGGCATCCGCCAGTCACCTCTTGGCGACAGTGCTACGGAACCGACTTTCGGTCCATCCGGGATACAGGAGCGCTTAAACTGCTGGGTGAAGAACCGATGATAGAAATTCTTCAGCCACTTCAAGATAACTTCCGGTGAATATTCCCCTTCAAAAGCCATATTTGCCAGGCGGTAAATCTTTGCCGGAGGACAGCCGAAACGCATCATATGATACAGGAAGAAATCGTGGAGTTCATAAGGTCCAACCAAATCCTCTGTTTTCTGAGAAATCTCTCCTTCCTTCGGCGGAATCAGCTCCGGACTTACCGGCGTATCCAGGATATCTAAAAGCACTTCCCTTAAAGTCTTTGATTCACAAGTGTCCGCATAATAACGCACCAAATGACGTACCAAAGTCTTCGGCACGGAAGCATTCACACCATACATGGACATATGGTCCCCGTTATAGGTGGCCCATCCCAAGGCCAGCTCGGATAAATCTCCGGTACCGATGACCAGACCACCGCACTGATTTGCCAGGTCCATAAGCACCTGAGTCCGCTCTCTGGCCTGTCCGTTTTCATAAGTCACATCATGGTTTTCCGGGTCCTGACCGATATCTCTGAAATGAAGTGAAACCGCTTCACGGATATTGACTTCCAATAGCTCTGCCCCAAGTTCACGTACAAGCTGACAGGCATTATTGTAGGTTCTGTCTGTGGTCCCGAAACACGGCATAGTCACCGCTTTAATTTTCTTCCGGTCAAGACCGAGCATATCGAAGGCCCGCACCGTCACAAGCAGGGCCAAGGTCGAATCCAGACCGCCGGAAATACCGACCACCGCATTTTGACAATGGGTATGAGCCAGACGTTTTTTAAGCCCCATCGCCTGAATGGATAAAATCTCTTCACATCGTTTGCGTCGGTCTATATCGGATGCCGGAACAAAGGGCTGCGGATCCACATATCGATGAAGCTCCATCGGTTCCACCGCTGTCTCAAAAGAAACCCGCACATGATCCGCATCCTCATTCTGAATGAACGTAGTCATTCGGCGGCGCTCACTGTTTAACCGGCCCAAATCCACATCTCCGTAAACAATGCCTGTTTCAAAACGCTTAGATTCCGAAAGACAGACGCCATTTTCACAGATCAGATTATGTCCCGGAAATACCAGATCTGTCGTAGATTCTCCTTCGCCGGCTCCCGCATAGACATAACCGCAGATCAACCTGGCTGACTGGCTGCTCACCAGTTCCTTCCTGTAAACATCCTTTCCTGTTGTCTCGTCACTGGCGGATACATTGAAAATCATTGTTGCGCCTGCCAATGCATGGGATATACTCGGAGGATTCGGCGCCCATAAATCTTCACAGATTTCACCGCCGATGACCAGTCCCGGCACAGACGTACATTCAAAAAGCAAATGAGTCCCAAACCACGTCTCCTGTCCGGCCAGTGAAATGAGCACCGGTTTCTTCGGTCCCCTTTCAAAATGGCGGGCTTCATAAAACTCGGAATAGTTCGGAATAAAGGTTTTCGGTACAATACCAAGAATCACACCGTCCTTAAAGACAACAGCCACATTGTATAACTTTCCGTTCACCGACAAAGGCATGCCCACAACCCCAAGAATATCCATACCTCTGGATGCGTCAAGAAGTTTTTCCAGCTCACTGACACAAGCCGAGAGCAGCAATTCCTGAAGAAAAAGATCTCCGCAGGTATAACCGGTCAGACAAAGTTCTGGAAACACGACCATCCGGGCCTTCTGCCCGCAGGCTTCCTCCAGCATCCTTTCCACCTGTTTCCGGTTGTATTCGCAGTCCGCTACCCGAATCTCCGGCGTTGCCGCCGCCACTCTGATAAATCCGTCCTTCATTCCTGATTCCTCCAAATTTCTTTATTTGCCCGCATTCTCCCGAAGTTTACCATTTCTGTAAGCCTTCAGGAGCAATTCCAGATCATTAATCTTCTGCTGAATCACTTTACCGTTATCTGTATCTGCCACGTATTTACGTTCAAGCAGCTTTTCAATGATATTAATATCCTCACAGATATCTGTTTCTTCCCGAATCGCCTTTTCCGCACTTTCAAAAGGCAGGTGGGTTACCAGCTTTAAGCCGTAAGAATTGTAGACCAATGTATAACCTGCAATGCCCGTCGTCTTCTGATAAGCCTTGGAAAATCCGCCGTCAATAATAAACAGTTTGCCATTGCCTTTCACCGGACTTTCACCTTTTTTAAGTTTTACCGGCATATGTCCGTTAATAATATGGGACTTTTTCGGGTCCAGTCCGAATTCCCGAATGATATTATCACAGACCATCTCGCTGACATTTTCATCTTCAATCAGACGATAATAAGGGTCTTTACGCTCTTCATGAGTATCTTTTTCACCAAGAAAATAACGCTCAAAGGTCGCCATCTTCTCTTTGCCAAATACCGGTGAATTTTCATTTGTCCACGCAAACCACATCAAATCCTGGCCATAATATTTTTCCTCGGAATCCGGCAGATAATAACCGCGGCGGACATTCTTTTCAATAAAGTCATATAATGCTCTGCCTTTATAGCCTTTTCCCTGAAGATAGACTTCCCTGAAGCTTCCATCTTCATTCATCGGAACACAGCCATGGTAATACAGATTGTCATTATAACATAAATAGAGGCTTCCGGATTTTAACAAAAACTGAACATGCTTCTGCAGCTTTTCACAATTTTTAAAGTTATGCACAAGCCGCTTCATGACCTTTTCTTCTTCCTTTGACAACTGGTATGGGTCACTCCACATGATCGTCGGGAATTTAGTATCAAGAAGCTTATATGTACCGCCATCAACTTCCACTGTCCATGTCTCCGGATCTATCTTATCCAGCAAAAGCCGGTTATCCATAAGCATTCCCGGACGCTTTTTAATGAGCTGTCCTTCCAGCTTGAACTGAATGATGGAAATGGCCTTATGCATCTTCATCTCCGTCTGCTCTTCGATGCGGCTCAGCATGTCCGCATCGCCATGATCCTGAACATGGAACAATTCACATTCATCATCGGCATAGACCTCCAGCGCAAAGTTGGCCAAAGGCATGAGATTAATACCGTAATCATCCTCCAGAGTGGCCAGATTTCCATAGCGGGCACAGATCCGGATAACATTGGCAATACAGGCTTCCTGTCCGGATGCAGCCCCCATCCAGAGCAGATCATGATTTCCCCACTGGATATCCACAGAATGATAATTCATCAAATGGTCCATGATTTCCACAGCGCCGGAACCTCTGTCATAAATATCACCGACAATATGCAGATGATCGATAACCAGCCGCTGAATCAGCTCACACAAAGCAATGATAAAGGCTCTGGAACGGCCGATACGGATAATCGTATCAATAATACCGTTATAGTAAGCTTCTTTATTCGTAATCTCTTCTTTTTCATTGATCAATTCTTCGATAACATAGGCGAAATCTTTCGGCAGGGCCTTACGCACCTTGGAACGGGTATATTTGGAAGCAACACGTTTGCACACCTGAATGAGCCGGTGCAGCGTAATTTTATACCAATCATCCAGCTCCGGTTCCTCTTTTTCGATCAAATCCAGCTTTTCTGCCGGATAATAAATTAATGTGGCCAATTGCTTTTTATCCCGGATACAGAGAGAATTTCCAAATTCATCGTCAATCTTTGCCCGGACGGCCCCGGAACCATTCTTCAGTACATGAAAAAACTGCTCTGCTTCTCCATGAATATCACTGAGCACATGTTCCGTACCCTTTGGAAGATTCAAAATTGCCTGGAGGTTGATGATTTCCGTCGAGGCCGAGGCGATAGACGGATACTGTTCCGATAAAACTTCCAGATATCTTTTCTGCAATGTATCGAGTTCACTTGTTTTTTTACTGTTTCCCATAATTGTAACCCCCATCTGTATTAGCCCACAATGACATCGCTCATCGTATACATACCTGGCTCTTTATCCATCAAAAATGCTGCTGCCGAAATAGCACCCTTTCCAAAAATACCTTTGGAGTAGGCTGTATGCTTAATTTCAATCACTTCATCCGGCCCACAGAAAAACACCTCATGCTCTCCGACAATATTGCCTCCGCGGACAGCCTGAATGCCAATCTCCTTCTTTCCCCGTTTTGCCCGTTCCTGGCTGCGGTCTAATTTATAAGCATATTCTTTATTAAGAACTTCATTCATCGCATCTGCGATAGCCAGTGCTGTACCTGAAGGTGCATCCAGTTTCTGATTATGATGCTTCTCCACAATCTCAATATCATATCCGGCCCGGGCCAGCACCTGGGCACCGAGAGCCGCCAGTTTAAACACTGTGTTCACACCAAGAGACATGTTTGCAGATCTCAGAACGGCAATCTTTTTACTTGCTTCTTCCACATGGGCCAACTGTTCCTCTGTAAGTCCGGTCGTACACAGGACAAGCGGGAGCTTCCGGCTCACCGCATAGTCCACCACCGCATCCACTGCTTTTGCCACAGAAAAATCCACAATGACATCTGCCTGAACATCACATTCTTCTATTTTTGTAAATACCGGATATCCATTGTCAATATTATCCTGAATATCAATTCCTGCCACGATCTCTGCTTCCGGATCTTCCTTTGCCAGACGGGTAATGACCTGTCCCATAGCGCCATTGCATCCGTGCATAATAAATTTCACCATTCTCCTCTTCCTCTCTTTCCAAAAAAGCTGTACCAGATTGTCAAAAATCTGACACAGCTCTTTCTACTGATCTACTATTTCAATATGATTCCAAAATCTTTCATAGCCTGAACCAAACGCGCTTTATTCGCTTCTTCCATCGGTGTCATCGGAAGTCTCAACGGTCCGGCTTCCATACCCATCAAATTCAGCGCTGTCTTTACAGGAATCGGATTCACTTCACAAAACAGAGCATGGACCAATGGCAGAACCTTCAGCTGAAGTTCACGGCTGCCAGCCACATCCCCGTCCAAAAACCGAGCCACAATATCGTGGGTTTCCTGAGGACAGATGTTGGACAATACAGAAATAACACCCTTTCCGCCAAGAGAAAGAATCGGTACGATCTGGTCATCATTTCCGGAATAAACATCAATATCTCCCTGAGTCATCTGCATGATATCTGCCACCTGAGAAATATTTCCGCTGGCTTCCTTCACAGCCACCACATTTTCATAGGTTTTACGAAGCTCAGCAACCGTCTGCGGCAGAATATTGACGCCAGTACGGCTCTGCACACTGTAAAGTACCATTGGCAGGCTGGTATTGCGCGCAATCATACCAAAATGCTGAACAAGTCCTTTCTGGGTTGCCTTATTATAATACGGCGTAACGACCAAAGCCCCGTCGGCCCCGGCTTTCTCCGCCTCTTTTGTCAAATAAATCGCTGTTTCTGTACAATTAGAACCGGTTCCGGCAATTACCGGAACACGTTTCGCCACTTTCGATACAGCAAAACGAATACATTCTACATGTTCCTCTTCCGACAAAGTGGATGCTTCCCCTGTTGTCCCTGTAATAATAATACTGTCTGTGTGGTTCGCAATCTGAAACTCAATCAACTCGCCCAATTTATCATAATTTACCGTTCCATCCTGATGCATGGGGGTCACGATCGCTACGCCAGCGCCTGTAAAAATGGCCATAATGAACCTCCTTGTCTTTTACGCTGCTGCCTGTTTATTATATTATATTCAAAAAACCATACGAAACACCCTTTGTGAATTTCGCAAAAAATGAGCCGGCAACTGCCGGCTCATTGAATATTTACCTTTGATTTTCGTATGCCCAGGCAGCTCTCATCCTACCATTGATAGTAGCATTTCTGCCATTTAATGTCAACCATTCACTGACGGTTTTAGGCTTCACTATCTGCTTTTTTTACGATACCTATCTTTGAAATATAGTCTGTTTCACTGACTAATTCTTCCGGTAAATTCCTTCCGGTAAGAATTAATTCCATCTCTTCCGGCTTCGCCTGAATCAAGTGAATCACATCAGACACTTTCAAAATTCCAAGGTCTACAAGTCCCAAAATCTCATCTAAGATCAAAACATCACATTCGCCAATGGTCAATACTTTTTTCGCAAAATTCACACCATTAAGTATGTTGATATTTTCCTCTCTCTGTTCGTCCTCCGAAAGATCTTCATAGTAACGATCCATCTTTTCAAAACGGAACACCTTGACCTCCGGCTCCAGCCGTCTCAGGTAATCCATCGTTCCCGTATGCCGTCCCTTTAAGAACTGTATCATAAATACTTCTTTACCTTCACTGGCACAGACCAGTGCTCTTCCAAGCGAAGATGTTGACTTACCCTGACCTTCGCCACAGTATATTTTGACCAAACCTTTTTCCACAACATTCACCTCATTGTATGTTAATACCATATTTCTGAGGCATCGTCAATATTTTTATTCAATACATTCGATTTTACTTACCGAAATCTCATAGGCTGTCCGCCGTTCTACCTGATCACCCTCGATCCGTTTCTGGTAAGTCCGGCTCTGAATCCGTCCCCAGAGATGAATGTGGGTTCCAACTTCAAATTTACCTGCGAACCGGGCATTTCGTCCCCAGCAGATACATGGAAGATAGTCGGATTTTCCATACGGCCGGTTGACAGCCAACAGCAAGTCCGCAATTTCCCGGCCAAGCGGCGTCATTCGGTATACCGGCTGCTTACAGATGAAACCATCCAGGAAAATACTGTTTGGCTTCACATTTTCCGGCTCCTCTTCCAGGATCTCCACTTCCCGGACGAATACGGAAAGAACCAGTCGGTTTCTTCCTTCCTCATGTTTATTGTAGGAACGGAATTGACCATGGGCCTCCAGTGTACGCCCTATGTAATTTTCTGTCACATCGATCAGCCGTTCGGAAATCAATAACGGTATCCGGTCCACCATATTACTGAGACGTTGTACAACGACTTCCACCACATAAAATCCTTCTCCAAAGACTTCATGACTGTACACAAATTCCGAATCCACAACCCCCACGATTGTTACTTGATTATTATCCAGCACCTTGTCTGCCATCCTTTTGTTCCCCTTTCTGTATATACAAGTTTTCATCTCGTTTAATATATCTATTCGATTCCAGATGGATTTAGAACCGAATTCTTAAATGACTTTAGCATGAATCGCAAACGAAATAAATTATCATTCATCGACAGGAAATCCCTAAAAATGACACCAAACGTACAATTCCTGAATTCAATTATATTTTTCTTAATAAATTTTCTTGAAAAACCGTGGCATTATGGTAGAATATAAAAGTTGTCAGTAGTACATGTATGAATGGATTGGAAGGAACTGAATAAATATGAAAATCAAACGCGAAGATATCCGAAATATTGCGATTATTGCTCATGTAGACCACGGTAAGACAACATTGGTGGATGAGTTATTAAAACAGAGCGGTGTATTCCGCAGCAATCAGGTCGTTCAGGAACGTGTCATGGACTCTAATGATATCGAACGTGAACGCGGTATTACAATCTTATCTAAGAACACAGCCGTATTTTATAAAAATACAAAAATTAATATTATCGATACTCCAGGACATGCTGATTTCGGCGGAGAAGTTGAACGTGTTCTGAAAATGGTAGACGGTGTTGTCCTCGTTGTCGACGCTTTTGAAGGCCCTATGCCTCAGACAAAATTTGTACTTAAAAAAGCATTGGAACTGGAATTGGCCGTCATTGTCTGCATCAACAAAATTGACCGTCCGGAAGCCCGTCCGGATGAAGTTATTGATGAAGTACTTGAACTTTTAATCGATCTGGACGCATCCGATGAACAGCTTGATTGTCCGTTTGTATACGCTTCTGCCAAATCCGGTATTGCCATGCTGGAGCTTGGTGAAAACGGCCAGGATATGAAACCACTTTTTGAAACGATCATTGACCATATCCCGGCGCCGGAAGGTGATCCGGATGCTGAAACCCAGGTATTGATCAGCACCATCGACTATAATGAATATGTCGGCCGTATCGGTGTCGGCAAAGTCAGCAACGGTACTATCCAGGTAAACCAGGATGCCGTCATCGTCAATGCCCATGACCCTGAGAAAAACCGCAAGGTTAAGATCAGCAAGCTTTATGAATTCGATGGTTTAAATAAAATTGAGGTCGATAAAGCCTCCGTTGGCTCCATCGTTGCTATCTCAGGTATTTCAGACATTCATATTGGAGATACCCTCTGCTCACCTGAAAAACCGGAACCAATTCCGTTTCAGAAAATTTCTGAGCCAACCATCTCCATGAACTTCCTTGTCAATGACAGTCCTCTGGCCGGTCAGGAAGGAAAATACATCACTTCCCGCCACCTGCGTGACCGTCTCTTCCGGGAACTGAACACCGACGTCAGCCTTCGCGTTGAAGAAACAGAAAATACGGACTGCTTTAAAGTCTCCGGACGCGGCGAGCTTCACCTTTCTGTTTTAATTGAAAATATGCGCCGTGAAGGCTATGAATTTGCTGTCAGCAAAGCTGAGGTTATTTATAAAAAAGATGAAAACGGTAAACTGTTAGAACCTATGGAAACAGCCGTTATTGATGTTCCGGATGAATTCACCGGTATCGTTATCGAAAAACTGAGTCTCCGTAAAGGTGAACTCACCGGTATGTCCAAAGCCAGCGGCGGTTATTCCCGTCTGGAATTCAACATTCCATCCCGTGGTCTCATCGGCTACCGGGGCGAATTTTTGACAGACACTAAAGGTAACGGTATTTTAAATACGCTTTTCAATGAATACGGCCCATACAAGGGCGATATCGCTTACCGCCAGACCGGTTCCCTGATCGCCTTTGAATCCGGAGAAACGCTGGCCTACGGCCTCTTTAATGCCCAGGACCGCGGAACCCTCTTTGTTGGCCCTGGCGAAAAAGTTTACGGCGGTATGATCGTCGGTCAGAACCCTAAGGGGGACGATATCGAACTGAATGTCTGCAAGGCTAAGCACCTGACCAATACCCGTGCTTCCGGTTCCGACGATGCCCTTAAACTGACACCGCCTCGAATCCTGAGCCTGGAAGAAGCCCTTGACTTCATCGAAAATGATGAGCTCGTTGAGGTAACCCCGAAAAGCATCCGTATGCGTAAGAAAATCCTTGATACAAAGATGCGTATGCGTGCGAATCGTAAATAAAATCATAAAAAACATCTGCCTCTTATTCCTTGAAACGGAATTTTCGGCAGATGTTTTTTATTATACTGCAGGTATGTACTTCTTTTTCCATTTATTTGTCCGAAATCTCACAAAATAAATCAATCCCCTGGAACATTCATCAATGGCCATGGCCACCCAAACGCCCTGTAATCCAAGATGAAGAACTCCGCCAAAAATATAGGACAGAAACAGGGCCACTGCCCAGTGAAAACTGATGCCGACACAGATCGGCAGTTTAATTTCACCGACAGAAATCAAAGATTTTGTCATAAGAATGTTAATAGCCCGTCCAAATTCTAAAAAGATATCAATAAAAAGGACCTGCTTACCCAAAGCCAGCATATCCCCATCCTGAGTAAATATCCCAAGTACAGAATGACTGAACATCCAAATGATAAACATCATACCGACACAGACGGCAATGGAAATCTTCAATGTCCACCACACTTTTTTCTCCACTTCTTCAATCTGACCGCGTCCCAGCAGATATCCGATGACAATCTGGACCGCCTCCGAAATGGCAATGGCATAAACATAGGCAAAATTGGCCAAAAGGCTGCAATAACCTTTCGTTGCTGTCACTGCGGCACCGTAAGGATTAATAACGCTCAAAATGCAGATTTGTGACAGATTATAGGAAAAATTTTCCGCCCCTGATGGAATACCTATTTTCAAAAGCTTAAATAACATTTCTTTACTGCCCTGTTTCAGATATTTCAACTTCAATTCAATATTTGTACATTTCCGAAAAACAATATAGATACACAGGAGCCCTATCATTTTACTGATTACCGTCGATATGGCCGCACCAACGATACCCAGTCTTGGAAATCCAAAAAGTCCATTGATCAGAATTGCATTTCCAATAATATTTAAAACATTCATTAAAATAGACACGATCATAACTTCTTTTAGCCGGGTGTGACTGCGCAAAATCGCTGCAAAATTCAAATACAGGCCCTGTACCAGAGAAAATCCGCCGACGATCATCAAATATAAACAGGTTTCATGGAGTATGGCCGAATCAATATTCATGAGCAGAAAAATCGGACGATTTAAAACTAAAGCCACGAAGGTAGAAATCAGGCTGACCGTACCAATGACCAGCATAGACAATACGCAGAGCTGATTACTTTTATAAGCATCCTCCGCACCAAGACACTGGGTCAGCACAACCGTCGTAGCCATGCAAAGCATGTTCATTGTGATAATAATAATATTCATGATCTGATTCCCATTGACAATGGCCGCCACCGATGCCTGGGAATAATGGCTGACCATGATCTGGTCAATATTTCCCACAAGCAGCTGCAAAAGCAATTCTACAAAGATAGGAACAGACATTTTAAATAAATAGGAATTACGGGTCATTTTATCCATAGCTGTCAATCTCCTTTAGTAAAAATAGCATATCGCGTTACATTCTATCACCCTTATTTGTATTTTTCAATTGATTCTTTTATAAAAATATATTATAATATTAATAATAATTACTATTTTAAATTAAAGGAGGATTAAAATGAATATTTATGTTTTAATGAAACAAGTTCCTGTTATCTCAGATATAAAGATTAATCATCAGACCTTTACCGTAGACCGTTCATCTGTAGGAACCATGATGAACCCTGTAGATGCTCATGCAATCTCGGCAGCCGTCGCCCTGAAAAAAAGTCTTGGCGGTACAGTCACTGTTTTATCCATGGGTAATGAGAGCTGTGAAGCCCAGCTTCGTGAAGCGGCCGGCATGGGTGCTGACCGTCTGGTCCGCATCACAGACGATGCTTTTTCCGGAGCGGATACGCTTGTCACAGCAAAAGTTCTTGCTACTGCCATAAAACATCTCGGTGATGCCGACTGTATCTTCTGCGGTCAGGCATCTTTAGACGGATCCACCGGACAGATTGGTGCCAAACTTGCCGCACTCCTGGGTATTGGATTGCTGAACAATGCGTGCCAGATAGATATAGAAGATAAAGGACTTACAATTCATCAGAAAGCCGGCAATGGTTACGATGTTTGGCAGGCTGATTTTCCTCTCATATGTTCTGTAACTGAAGACGCGAGCGAACTGGCACCAGTGACGCTTAAAGGAAAAATGGCTGCGAAAAAAGCGGTAATTTCTGTATTGTCCAATGAAGATTTACATATTTCGGCAGAGGATATCCACTCGCCATCCCGTATCGAAGCCCTCTTCCCTGCATCCAGACAGGAAGTCGTCATGAAGATTACGGGCTCGACTGAAAAAGAATCCGCAAGAAAACTCGCAGACATTCTCTTTGAGAGACATTTAATATAGGAGGATTTATCATGGGAAAATTTAATGATATATGGGTATTTATAGAAATGTCAGAAAATGAGCCAAAACTTGTCAGCCTTGAATTACTGGCTAAAGCGAAAGAATTAGCATCTGAGGCAGGCTCTCATGCAATTCCTATTATTTGTCCGGATGCAACAAACTATTCTCCGAAAACGATTATCGATGCATTAAAAACGGACATTGAAGAAGCAAACCCTTCTGCATTACTTTTTGGTTCTACACCTCTAGGCCGGGAAGTCAGCGCCGGTCTCAGCGCTGTAATGAATCTGGGAATTGCTTCGGATTGTACTAATGTCATGTATCGTGCATCGGATGCGGATTTACTGTTTATACGTCCGGCTTTTGACGGCAAACTTTATGCCTCCGTTTCCCTGGATACAACACCACAGATTGGAACCTTCTCCATGGGAATCTTCCCTTTGAAGGATGATGCTCCGGATATTCAGGCCAATGCACGGACATTGAATCTTTCATCCGATGATAGTACGGTCAAAGCCCGCCTTGTGAAATTCATTGAAGATGCCGGTCTGGCAGATTCCAATATTGAAGAGGCTTCCATTCTTGTCGCCGGAGGTCGGGGTGTCGGCAGCGCCGAAGGGTTTGATAAACTTCGCGAACTTGCCCGGCTTCTTGGCGGAAATATCGCAGCCTCCCGCGGTGCTGTAGACGAAGGCTGGATTTCCAGAGATTATCAGGTCGGTGCAACAGGAAAAACTGTCACCCCAAAAATATATTTTGCCTGTGGTATCTCCGGAGCTGTACCTCATGTCGTTGGAATGAAAGACTCTGAGACCATCATCGCCATTAATACCGATCCAGCCGCTCCTATCTTTGATGTGGCCCATTACGGCATCGTTGGTGATCTCCATAAAGTGATTCCGGAACTCATCGAAATTCTCAAACAAACACACTGATACAAAAAAGGGCCTTGAAAAAACAAGGCCCTTCAGACTGTAGACAAAGTTGGTGCTGGAGATTTTCTCCAGCACCACTTTTCTA
>ENA-UOJC01000263-UOJC01000263.1-human-gut-metagenome-genome-assembly--contig:-C104-NODE-263-length-96693-cov-24.850214_pt1 | contig 96693 bp, 94 predicted proteins | sample MGYA00242339_ERZ723886 | MGnify/ENA metagenome assembly ERZ723886 | reverse complement strand
TTGGTGATCCCTTTGCCAAACCATGCTGTCTCCGGAAAGCCCGCTAAACAACAGCTTTCCAGTGTAGTTGCTTGATTTTTTTACCCACAACTATGCACGAAGAGCCAAAATCCTTGTGAATGCATGGTTTTAGGCAGTTTACCTTAGGGGCGTTTGAGTCAAGATTGTTACAATCTGACACTTCAATAGCATACCTGCTGAGGTCATGTAATGTCAGAAGACAAAACACAGGACACGGTAGAGGAAGAGAAGGTCGGCCCGGGTGCCTACATCGCACTTTTGGCCGCTTTGGTTTTCTTCTCCGGTATTTTTTACAAGATTGACGGCTACAAGTGGCTCGGAGCACTTGACTTCACCACGCTTGCGGGTGCCTTCGGTCAGATCAGCGGCAAGACTTTTGTCGGTTCCGGCGGTATCGGCGCACGCTCGGGCTTTCTGTTTGCCCTGTCGCTTGTGCCCACCGTGATGCTTGCTCTGGGGATTCTTGAAATTGTCACGTACTACGGCGCCATCCGTGCCGCTCAGAAACTGATGACACCGCTTCTGTACCCGATTCTCGGTATTCCGGGCCGCACGGGCCTTGCCCTCATTACCGACCTGCAGAGTACGGACGCGGGTGCTGCTCTTACCAAGGGCCTTGCCGATCAGGGGCAGATTACGAAAAAAGACCTGGTCGTGATGTGCGCCTGGCAGTATTCGGGCGCAGGGCTCATCAACAACTACTTTGCCATCGGTTCGGCCTTGTTTGCGGCTTGCCTGGTGCCGGTTGTGATTCCGCTTATTGTGATGTTTATTCTGAAGTTTGTGGGTGCCGTGCTTGTCCGCATTCTGCTTAATACCGTTTACAGGAAGGATTTTCAGTCATGAGTGAACAGGCTGTGAAAACCGCCAAGCAAAGCGGCAATCCTCTGGATATCTTCATTACCGGCGCCCGCAAGGGGTTCGGTGTCGCCATCAACAATCTGCTGCCCAACGTGCTGATGGCCTTTGTGCTTGCGCACATTTTGGGTTTGCTCGGCGTACTGGATTTTCTCGGCACGCACTGCGCGGGCATCATGGGGCTTTTTGGCCTTTCCGGTGAATCGATCACGGTGTTGCTCACGGCCTGGCTGTCGGCTTCTGCTGGTACCGGCGTTGCCGTGAGCCTTCTCGCGAGCGGACACATCACGCCGCACGACGTGACGATTCTGCTGCCCGCCATCTTCCTGATGGCGTCCCAGATTCAGTACATGGGGCGTCTTTTGGGTGTGGCTGACTGCCCGAAGCGTTACTGGCCGATGCTGATGGTCAACTCCATCCTCAACGCCGTGTTTGCCCTCATCATCATGAATGTTCTGCTCGCATTCTGGAAATAATCCGGTTTAAGCCGGTCTGAGGCAGAAGGCGGTTATCCCGACAACCGGGGTGACCGCCTTTTTTCATGCCTTTGCCGGACGCTGTCCGCCTCTGCCGTCCCTCGGTACAATTAATCGGTTAAATGCTTAAAACCGCCCGAACTTTCTGTCAGACAAAGGGCGTAAAACCACTAAAAGGAATCGTATTGTGATTAACGTTGTTGTTCTTGCCGCGGGACTCGGTAAACGGATGCATTCGTCGCTGCCGAAGGTGCTTCAGCCGATTGCCGGCTCCCCGATGATTCATCATGTTCTGAAGACCGTGCAGGCGCTGCCCGATGTGAGCCGCACGGTGGTTGTGATCGGTCACGGCGCCGATGAGGTAAAGGCCTCTTTAACGGACTTCCCCGCCGTGTCGTTTGCCCTGCAGCAGCCGCAGCTCGGGACCGGACACGCTCTGCAGCAGGCGCTGCCGCTTCTGGATCCGGCCGCAGAGATGACCCTGGTGCTTTTGGGTGACGTGCCGCTGATTCAGCCCGAAACCATTGCGCGTCTGAGAGACGCCGCCGGTGACGGCATGGCGCTTTTGACGGCTGTGCTGCGTAACCCCACCGGTTACGGGCGGATTCTGCGCCAAAGGGGCCGCATCGTGGCAATTGTTGAGCAAAAGGACGCCACCGAAGGCCAGAAACAGATTCGTGAAATCAACACAGGGATCATGCTGCTGCCCACTGCGCGCCTTGCGGGCTGGCTTTCGGAATTAAAGCCCGCCAACGCGCAGTCTGAGTACTATCTCACTGATGTTATCGGCCTTGCGGTCCGTGACGGCGTGCGCATCAGCTCGGCCCGCCCGAGAAGAAGTTTTGAAGTCGAGGGGGTGAATTCCAAGACGCAGCTTGCACGCCTTGAGGGGATCTGGCAGGACTACAGGGCAGAGCAGCTTACCGATGCCGGCGTGACGGTGATTGACCCCTCGCGCCTTGACGTGCGCGGGGAACTCACCTGCGGCGAAGACGTGGTGATTGATGTGGGCTGCGTCTTCGAAGGCAACGTCAGGCTCGGCAACCGCGTGCATGTGGGACCTTACTGCGTAATCCGTAATGCGGTGATTGCCGATGACGTACGGATTGAACCCTTTACGCACATTGACGGCGCCGAGGTGGGCGCGGGCAGCAAAGTGGGGCCCTACGCCCGTCTGCGACCGCAGACCAAATTGGCCCAAAACGTGCATATCGGCAACTTTGTGGAACTGAAAAAGTCTGACGTTGCCGCTGAAAGCAAGATCAACCACCTCTCCTACATCGGAGATACAACCGTCGGCGCGCGCGTCAATATCGGCGCGGGCACCATCACCTGCAACTATGACGGCGTCAACAAATTCCGTACCGTGATCGGAGACGATGCCTTTATCGGGTCAGATACGCAGCTTGTGGCTCCCGTGACGGTGGGCGCCGGTGCAACGCTCGGCGCGGGGACCACGCTCACGCACGATGCGCCCGAAGGTAAGCTCACGCTTTCGCGGGTGCATCAGAAAACGGTGGAAGGGTGGGAACGCCCCAAAAAGGCTGAGGCGAAGTAACTGAACCGGACACACGCTCAGGGAGAGATCTATGTGCGGAATTGTGGCCGGAGTCAGTACCGGCAGAATCATGCCCGTCCTTTTAGAGGGCTTAAGGCGTCTTGAGTACCGCGGCTACGACAGCTGCGGCGTTGCGGTGATTGAAGACGGAAAAATCCGTCGTGCGCGCTCCGTGCAGCGTGTGCATGAACTCATTGAGCAGGTCGAAAACGAGAAAATCGACGGCACGATCGGTATTGCCCACACCCGCTGGGCCACGCACGGCAAGCCCGTTGTGGAAAACGCGCACCCGCATATTGCAGGCGGGCGCATTGCGCTCGTGCATAACGGCATCATTGAAAATTTTGCCGAACTGCACGATGAACTGCAGGCCAAAGGCGTGGTCTTTACGAGTCAGACGGATACGGAGGTGCTCGCGCACCTTGTGAATTCCTACTACGAGGGAGACCTTCTTGCGGCCGTGCAAAAGGCTTTAAACCGCGTGCGCGGAGCATACGCCATCGCCGTTTTTGCGCTCAATGAACCGCAGCGCATTGTGGCGGCGCGTCAGGGGTCGCCCCTGGTGGTGGGGTTAAGTGAGACCGGAAATTTCGTGGCTAGCGACGCAATGGCTCTGGCAGGCGTCACCGACAACATCATTTTCCTTGAAGACGGTGATGTGGCTGACGTGACGCTTGGAAACGTCCGGATTTTTTCGCACAAAGGGACGGACTATTCGGCTGTTTGCCGCAAGCCCATGCGGGTGCAGACGTATTCGGGTGCGGCAGAGCTCGGCCCCTACCGTCACTACATGCAGAAGGAAATCTTTGAGCAGCCCCGCGCAATTGCCGACACGCTCGAAGGCGTGGAAGGCATCACGCCCACGATTTTCGGCCGTCAGGCGGCAGAGGTTTTCCCGGGCGTCAAGCGCATTCTGATGCTTGCCTGCGGAACGAGCTACTACGCGGCGCTTACCGCCAAGTACTGGCTGGAGTCGGTGGCGGGCATCGCCTGCGACGCGGAAGTGGCCAGTGAATACCGCTACCGCACGCCCGTGACGGATCCGGAGACGCTTGTGGTGACGATTTCGCAGTCGGGCGAAACCGCGGATACGATTTCGGCGCTCAAATTTGCGCAGAGCCGCGGCATGGACAAGACGCTCACGATCTGCAACGTGGCGCAAAGCGCCCTGGTGCGCGAAAGCCGTCTGCACTACATCACGCGCGCGGGTGTCGAAATCGGGGTGGCAAGCACCAAGGCCTTTACAACACAATTGACGGCGCTTTACCTCCTTACGCTGGTCTTTGCCAAGATCAGGGGAAGGCTGACTGCAGAGGCTGAGGCCGACGCTTTAAACCGTTTGCGGCATATTCCAACGGCGCTTACCGCAGTGCTTGCGCTGGAACCCCAGATCATCGCCTGGGCCGAACGGTTTGCCCGCAAGGAGCACGCGCTTTTTCTGGGACGCGGCATGCACTATCCGATTGCGCTTGAGGGGGCACTGAAACTCAAGGAAATCAGCTATATCCACGCTGAAGCCTACCCGGCCGGGGAATTAAAGCACGGGCCTCTGGCGCTTGTGGATGAAAACATGCCCGTGGTGACGATTGCGCCCAATGACGAGCTCATTGAAAAATTAAAGAGCAACATGCAGGAGGTGCGGGCCAGAGGCGGTGAACTTTATGTGTTTGCCGACGCCGACACGGCGATTGCCCCCGCCGACAACATGCACGTGATTCAGATGCCGGAAAACTACGGTGATCTCTCGCCCGTGCTGCATGCGGTGCCTCTGCAGCTTTTGGCGTATCACACGGCCCTGGCGCGCGGCACCGACGTTGACAAACCGCGGAATCTCGCAAAAAGCGTGACGGTCGAATAAGCAAAACTACAAAGACGCGGTCGGTTGCCCGAGAGTATGATTTTTTCCCGTAGTGCTCCGGTCAAAGAGGGCCTTATCCCTTAAACCGGCGCGTCTAGCCATGATGTCGGGAGGCAGGTGCTCAATGCCTGTTTTCCCGTGTTTGTTGCAGGTTTAGTTATGGAAAAGAAAAACATCGATTGGGCCAAGCTCGGCTTCGGCTACACGAAAACGGACTACCGCTGGCAGTCTGAATGGAAGGACGGCGCCTGGGATCAGGGCGGACTGATTACCGATGAGCACATCAGCCTTCTGGAATCGGCCTGTGTGTTTCACTACTCGCAGAGCTGCTTTGAGGGCCTGAAGGCCTACACGACGAAGGACGGCCATATCGTCACTTTCCGTCCGGACTTAAACGCCAAGCGCATGGCCGACTCAGCGGCCCGCCTTGAGATGCCCGCCTACCCGGTGGAGTGTTTCGTGCATGCCGTGGAAGAAGTGGTGCGCGCCAATGCCGCCTGGGTTCCGCCCTACGGTACGGGCTGCACGCTTTACATCCGCCCCGTGATGATCGGCTCGGGCCCGCAGATCGGTGTGGCGCCGGCTCCTTCGTATCTTTTCCGCGTTTTCTGCATGCCGGTGGGCGCCTACTTTAAGGGCGCCGTCAAGCCCCTGAAGGTGCGCATCGCGGAATACGACCGCGCGGCACCTCACGGCACGGGCCACATTAAGGCGGGTCTTAACTACGCCATGAGCCTGTACCCGACCATGGAAGCGCACCGCGAAGGCTACGCTGAAAACATTTACCTCGATCCGCAGACCCGCACGTATATTGAAGAAGCGGGCGGCGCCAATGTGCTCTTTGTTGACAAGGACAATCAGCTCATTGTGCCGAAGAGCCCCTCGATTCTGCCGTCCGTCACGCGCCGTTCGCTCGTGTATGTGGCCGAACACTATCTCGGACTCAAGGTGATCGAACGCCCGGTGGCGCTTGCCGAAGTCAAGGACTTTAAGGAATGTGCGCTCTGCGGTACGGCGGCCGTGATGGCGCCCGTTGGTGAAATTCATACCGCCGACGGCGTGATCCGCTTCCCCTCGGGCATGGAAAAGATGGGTGAAGTCACGGCGAAGCTGCGCAGCACCCTCACCGGTATTCAGGACGGCGAAATTGAAGCGCCTGAAGGCTGGATTGACGTGATTGTCTGATAAGACACAGACGCGCGGAGTTGTCTCTTTTACGCGCGTAAAAAAAGGCGCCGTCAGAAATTGTCTGAGGCGCCTTTTTTGCGGTCCGGAAAACCGCGTTTATGAGGCAATGAAACTCTTGATGCCCGAGCCCACAAACTGTACGCCGATGCAGATCAGGATAAAGCCCATGAGTTTGCCCAAAACGGCCATGCCCGAAGGCCCGAGGTGGTCCGAGCAGTATTCGCTCGAGCGCAGCGTAATCCAGGCAATAAGGCTCGTGCCCGCGATCGCAAGCCCCGTCATTAAAAAGGCCGTAATCATCTGCGTGCGGTCCGTGAGTTCGGCAATTTCGGTGGAAAAGCCGATCACGACGGCGATGGTACCGGGCCCTGCAATACCGGGCATGGCAATCGGAAAGAACGCGTAATCCTCTTTGTTGCGGCGCACCATCGGGGCGTTATTGGGGGAGTTGCCGCCGAAAAGCATCTGGTAGCCGATCATGGCAATCACCAGGCCGCCCGCGATACGCATGGCGCTGTAGCTGATGCCGAAAAACGCGAGCAGCATGTTGCCGGCAATCAGACTGACGATCATCACCAGGAATGAATAAATCGCAGCCCAGTTGGCCTGCTGATGGCGCTGCTCGCGCGTCATACCGACCGTCAGGCTCACAAACAGCGGAATTTTGGAAGGCGGATTGGTAATGACGACAAGCGAAACCAGCGCGCCGAAAAAATACTGCAGGTGAAGCAGGTCCAACATGATTGTTAACGCCGCAAACGGGTGGGGAGAAGTCAAAACGTCCGGTGCAGGCAGAACGGAAGCCCCCTGCCGGAAGGCAACGCCATTGTAGGCCTGGCTAAGCAAAAACACGTAACCGCGTTCTATCGCCGTACGGCCTCAGATCAAAAACAGACTCAATTGTTTACAAACTGTAAGAAAGCGCGTAACGCAGGGAAATAAAGCACATTAAAATGTTGAATCCTCGTTCAGTTAAGAAAATGTCCGGGGCTTTTTGTCTTTGTTTCAGGCCTCCCGGGCCTTAACTGCCTCCCTTTTTCGGGTGACTCAGCTTTACGGAGCTTTATCAATGTCGTTCAAATTTCGCCCTCTGACTACCGCTGCGGCAGCGGTTTGCATTGCGATTGCGCTTGCCGGCTGCGGCAACAAACAGTCGGCGCAGCAGATGAAGGCGCCTGCGACGCAGGTTGAAGTGGCTCAGATGCAGCTTGCTTCCGCAACACTGCGTGCGGAACTGCCGGGCCGCACCAGCGCCTACCGCGTCGCCGAGGTCCGCCCCCAGGTCACGGGCATCATTGAAAAGCGCCAGTTTGAGGAAGGCGCCGAAGTCAAAGCCGGCGATTCGCTCTATCAGATTGACGCAAGCCTTTATAAGGCCCAGGTTCTCTCGGCGCAGGCCGCCTTAAAGCAGGCCGAAGCCACGCTCGCACTGCGTCAGGCCGACGCCAGGCGTTCCGCTCAGCTTGTCAAAGCCAATGCAGTGAGCAAACAGTCCGATGATTCAGCCCAGGCGCAGCTCAAAGTCGCCGTGGCTGAGGTGGCTGCCGCCAAGGCCGCCCTTGAAACGGCAAGCATCAATCTGCGCTACACCAAGGTCACAAGTCCTATTTCCGGTCAGGTTTCCTTGTCTGAAGTAACGCCCGGGGCCCTGGTGACGGCCAATCAGGCCTCGCGTCTGACGGTCGTGCAGCAGCTCGATCCGATTTACGTTGACGTGACGCAGTCCTACGATGTGATGGACAAAATCCGCTCCAACATTGCCGCAGGCCGCTTAAAGGCAAGTGACGAAGGTGCGGAAGTCACGCTCATGCTCGATAACGGTGTGGCCTATCCCCATAAGGGGCGCCTCACCTTTAAGGATGCTTTGGTGGATCAGACCACGGGCACCGTGCGCATCCGTGCGGTCTTTCCCAATCCGGACCGCCGCCTGATGCCGGGGCAGTATGTGCGTGCCGTCATCAATGAAGGCGTACAGCACAACATCATCAAGCTCGATCAGCGCGCGACGATGCGTCACACCAACGGCAAACCCTATGTGTTTGTCGTCACCAAGGACAATAAGGTCGAGACGCGTGATATTGAAGTGAGCGGCACCGAAGGCGCTTTCTGGATTGTGACGGGGGGCCTGAAGGCCGGTGACCGCGTCATTGTCGAAGGGGTTCTCAAGGTCCGCCCGGGGGCGACTGTTTCGCCCGTTGAGGCCGGTGCCGCCCATAAGGCTCCTCAGAAGCAGTAAAAACGCGGGAGAGACTGAACTATGTTGAGCCGCTTTTTTGTCGACCGCCCGATTTTTGCCTGGGTGGTCGCTATCGTGATCATGCTGGCAGGTCTGCTGTCGATCTTTAACCTGCCGGTTTCTCAGTATCCGCGTATCGCACCGCCTCAGGTGACGGTTTCGGCAACCTACCCGGGTGCCTCGGCTGAAACGATGTCGCGTACGGTGACGCAGATCATCGAGCAGAACATGACGGGTCTGGACGGCCTTTTGTACATGAGTTCCACGTCGGACTCCACGGGCCGCATGACGATTACGCTCACCTTTGAGGCCGGCACCAACCCGGATATTGCTCAGGTGCAGGTGCAGAACAAGCTCTCGATGGCTGAGCCCACGTTGCCTGAGATCGTCAAGCGTCTGGGTGTCGTGGTGCAAAAGAGCTCTGCGTCCTTCCTGATGGTTGTGGGCTTTGTGGACCGCTCGCACCGCATGAATTCCGGTGACTTGGGCGACTACCTCACCAACAACATCGAAGAGCCTCTGGCGCGCGTCAAGGGTGTCGGTGAAACCACGGTGTTCGGTGCGTCCTACGCCATGCGTATCTGGATGGATCCGGAGCTTATGAATAAATATAAGCTCATGCCCTCGGACGTTTCCTCGGCGATTTCGCAGCAAAACGTCCAGGTGGCGGCCGGTGACATCGCCGGTCAGCCTACCAACGGCAAGCGCATGATCACCGCCACGATCCGCGCGAGTTCCCTGATGACGACCTCAGACGAGTTTGCCAACATCGCGTTAAAGACGATGCCTGACGGCTCGGTTGTGCGCATCAAGGATATCGGTACGGTTGAGCTCGGTCAGGAAACCTATACCTTTGAAGGTAAGTTTGACGGCTATCCCTCTTCGGGTATCGCCATTAAGCTCGCCGCGGGCGCCAACGCTCTTGACACGGCGGCGCGCGTGCGCGACAAGGTGCAGGAACTCTCCGCGTACTTCCCCGAAGGCGTTGAGGTGATTTACCCCTTTGATACCACGCCCTTTGTGAAAAAGGCGCTGGAAGAAGTGGTGAAGACTCTGATTGAGGCCATCATCCTCGTGGTGGGCGTGATGTACCTCTTTCTTCAGAACTGGCGCGCGACGATTATTCCGACGATTGCCGTGCCGGTGGTGCTTCTGGGTACGTTTGCCGTGCTCGGCATCTTGGGCTACTCAATCAACATGCTCACGATGTTCGGCCTTGTGCTTGCCATTGGCCTCTTGGTGGACGACGCCATTGTCGTGGTGGAAAACGTCGAACGCGTAATGAGTGAGGAAGGGGCAGATCCCCGGTCCGCAACGATTAAGTCCATGGGCCAGATTCAGGGGGCCCTGATCGGTATCGCCATGGTACTTTCGGCCGTGTTTATTCCGATGGCCTTTTTCGGCGGTTCCACCGGCGTGATCTACCGTCAGTTCTCCGTGACGATCGTCTCCTCGATGGTGCTTTCAGTCATTGTGGCTCTGACTTTGACGCCCGCGCTCTGCGCCTCGATGCTCAAGCAGGTGAAGGCCGGAGCACACCTTGAGCGCGGCGGCTTTTTCGGAAAATTCAACAGCGGCTTTCGGTCGCTCACGAACGGCGTGCGCTCCTCGGTGCGCGCACTGGTGCACCGCATCGCCCGCGTGATGGTGATTTACCTTGTGCTCTGCGGCACGCTGGTCTGGGGCTACATGCATCTGCCGAGCGCCTTTATGCCGTCGGAAGACCAGGGTGTGCTGCTCATGATGATGCAGGCACCCGCGGGCGCCACGGCCGAGCGCACCGATAAGGCGCTTGACCGCTTCCAGAAGACGGTTGCACAGGCTGAAAAAGACGATGTTGCCTCAATCTTTTACGTGCGGGGCTTCTCCTTTGCCGGTACCGGTCAGAATAACGCCATGGGCTTTTTAAAGCTCAAGGACTGGGATGACCGAAAGACGGACAAGTCCAGTGTCCAGGCTATTATGGGCCGCGTGCAGGGATTGCTTTTTTCGCCGCAGTTTAAGGACGTTCTTGGCTTTGCCTTCCCGCTGCCGCCCGTGCCTGAACTCGGTGTGGCCGACGGCTTTGACTTCTACCTGCAGGACCGCTCCGGCCGAGGGCACGACAACCTCATGCAGGTGATGGGGCAGTTCCTCGCGGCCGCCAACGCCGATCCCCGTCTGCAGCAGGTGCGCCATAACGGTATGGCCGACTCCCCGATGCTGCAGGTCAATATCGACTACGACAAGGCCCGTGCGCTCGGGGTGTCCGACAAAATGATCAACGACACGCTCAATTCCGCCATCGGTTCGAGCTACGTCAACGACTTCATGGATCAGGGCAAACTCAAGAAGGTCTACATCCAGGGTATTGAAAGCTCGCGTGCCGAAATCGAGGATATCGGTAAGTGGCATGTGCGCAACAGTGCGGGTGAAATGGTTCCGTTCTCATCGTTCCTTACGACGGAATGGATTTACGGTTCGCCCCGTCTGGAGCGCTTTAACGCGCTTGATGCCGTCAACATTCAGGGGTCTCCGGCGCCCGGCGTTTCTTCCGGTCAGGCCATGGCCGCGGTGGAAGAAATCCTGCAGCAGATGCCGCCGGGATATTCCATCGAATGGAACGGCGTGTCCTATCAGGAACGTGTGGCGGGCGGCAATGCCGGTCCCCTGTACGCCGTGTCGCTGCTCGTGGTGTTCCTTGCACTTGCCGCTCTGTATGAATCCTGGTCGATTCCTGTGGCTGTGATTCTGGTGGTGCCCCTGGGTGTGTTGGGTGCTCTGGGACTGACGGCTCTGTGCGGCAAGGAAAACGACGTGTACTTCCAGGTGGGGCTCCTGACCACCGTGGGGCTTGTCGCGAAAAACGCCATTTTGATTGTGGAATTTGCCCGCGAGCTCTTTGAAAGCGGCATGAACGCGCTTGCGGCCGTTGTGGAAGCCGTGCGTCTGAGACTGCGTCCGATTGTGATGACGTCTCTCGCTTTCGGTCTCGGTGTGATTCCGCTTGCAACCGCCACGGGTGCGGGCGCGGGTGCGCAGTCCGCGATCGGTGTGGCCGTTTTGGGCGGTATGCTTACCGGTACGTTCCTCTGCATCTTCTTTGTGCCGGTGTTTTATGCTCTGATCATTCAGATCTCCGGCCGCAAGAAGGACAAGACAGCCGCGGCTCCTGTAACCGATGAGAAGGAAACCAATCATGCGTAAGATTTTCACGCTTTTACCGCTGACGGCAGCGCTGCTTCTGACGGGCTGCGTGTCGCTCGCGCCTGATTACGAAAGACCGCAGGCACTGGTGGAAGAGGCCTGGCCGCAGGATGAGGCGGTTAAAAACGCCAAACTTCTGACCGAAGGCCTGGCCGACTGGGCGAGTTTCTTTACCGATGCAAGGCTTAAAAAACTCATTGAGCAGGGGCTTGCGCAGAACCGCTCGCTGAGATCGGCCTTCTACAGTGTGGAAGAGGCGCGCGCTCAGTACGGTGTGTCGCGGGCGGAACTCTTCCCGTCTGTGGCGGCCGCTGCCGGTGAGTCGGCGGCGCGCTCCGTGTCGCGTACGGGTTCAAGCATCAACCGCACCTACTCAGCAACCGCGATGGCTTCTTATGAGCTCGATCTTTTCGGGCGCGTGAGAAACCTTAACGAAATGGCGCTGCAGGCGTTTTTCCAGACGCAGGCCGCGCAGCGCACCGTGCAGATGACGGTGATTACCGACATTGCACAGACGTGGCTCGCGCTGGGCGCCTCCAAGATGCAGTACAAGCTTGCGAGGGAAACGCTCACAAGCCAGGAAGAAAGCTACCGGCTCATTGTCAGAAGTTACGAGCTCGGGGCCTCAAGCCAGCTTGACGTGCAGCAGGCCGCTCAGACCGTGGCCGCAGCTCAGGCCGCGGCCGTGCAGGCTGAGCGCGCGGTTTCACAGTACAGAAATGCCCTGCGGCTTTTGGTGGGCGGCACCTACGATCCGGCCCTCGAACCCGAAGGCATCGAAACCGCGACGGTTGCCGCGGTGTCGGTTGCCGGCAACATTCCGAGTGAAGTGCTTTTAAACCGCCCGGACATTGCGCAGGCTGAAGCCGTGTTGCGCTCAGCCAACGCCAATATCGGCGTTGCGCGTGCGGCGTTTTTCCCGAGTATTTCGCTCACCGGAGCTTTCGGGGGCGGCAGCACGCAGCTCTCCGACCTCTTTGATCACGCCACCAAGATCTGGAGCTGGGCTCCGCAGATTTCGCTGCCCATCTTCACGGGCGGCGCAAACATCTCCAACCTCAGAGCGGCTGAGGCGCGGCAGAAGTCGGCGCTTGCGGACTACGAGGCGGCGATTCAGGCGGCCTTTAAGGATGTGGCCGATGCTCTGGCGATGGAAGGGACCGTTGAGCGGGAACTCTCCGCCCGGCGCGACTTTGCCAAGGCCGCTGCAGAAAGCTACCGCCTTGCCACGGAGCGCTACAAAAACGGTGCCGACAGCTACCTTTCGGTTTTGGACAGCCAGAGAACGAACTTCTCCGCACAGCAGGCTCTGATCACCGCGGAACTTTCGCGCGCGGCAAGCCTCATTACGCTTTATAAGGCCATGGGAGGTGCCTCTGAACTGGCCGAGCCCGAAGGGGAGAGCAAATGACGGCTCCGGACGAAACGGCCGCGGCAAGCCGCGGCCGTAAACCCCGCAGCCCGGAAGCGCAGCTGCAGCGCCGTGAGGAAATCATGCGCTCGGCCCTGGCGTGCTTTAAGCGAAAGGGGTTTCACAACGTCTCCATGGCCGACATCGCCCGCGAAGACGGCATGAGCGTGGGAAACCTATACAACTTCTTTGAAAACAAGGACGCCATCATTGAAGCCTTTGCCGAGCGGGAAATTCTGAGAATCCGCCGGCATCTGTGCACGGACTCGGAGCACTATGAGGAGCAGGAAGCCTGTAAGCGCGATGTCTACGAACTTACGCTTGCCAGGCTCGATCCCGTCAAGGCAAGGCTTACCCTGGAAATCCTGGCCGAATCCGTGGAAAACGAACGGATCAGGCGCGCCGTGCAGCAGTTTGTCGCGGCCTGGCGTGAAGTTCTGATGCCCGTGTATCTGCACGGCGGCCGGGTAACGGACGCCGTTGCCCGTACGCGCCTTGAAGCTGATCTCGCCCTTTTGGACGGCATATGGTTAAGAGCGCTGAGTGTCAGTGATGAAGCGCAGAAGGAGGCACTTGCCCGTGAGGTAAGCGAACGCATCTGGGCGTCGGCTTCAAGAGTCTGACCCGGAAACACTTTTTACGTCTTTACAAAAAAGCGGGCTATTGCGAAAATAGTCCGCTTTTTTTTGAAAGCAAAAATTCGAGCTTAAAAAGCGCCTGGTTACAGTAAATTGCTCAGGCGAAACCCTTCGGGGTGCTGGTATAAGTTGCGACAGCGGGCCGCAGAAAAAAGGCGGCGCCGGTGCTGCAGAAGGCGCGGGACGGTTTGCTGCGGGTCTTTTTCAGACTGGGCGGATCAAAGTGAGCCTTCCGGATAAATTGTGTAAAGAATTCCGATCATGGCAAAGAAAAGAACTCCGATTTACAAGGTCCTTTATTTTCAGGTGATCTGCGCCATTGTGTGCGGCGTGCTGCTTGGCTATTTTGCGCCGGACTGGGGCGCAATGATGAAGCCTTTCGGTGACGGCTTCATCAAACTCATCAAGATGATCATCGCTCCGGTGATTTTCTGTACGGTGGTGACCGGTATCGCCGGCATGGAAGACATGAAAAAGGTCGGTAAGACCGGGGGCCTTGCGCTGCTTTACTTTGAAGTGGTTTCCACCATTGCCCTCATCGTGGGGCTGTTCATTGTGAACGTCTGCCAGCCCGGCGTAGGAATGCACGTTGATCCGAAGACACTGGACTCAGGTGCCGTTGCCGCCTACACGGGCCCGGGCAAGATGCAGACCACCACGCAGTTTCTGATGAACATCATCCCGTCGACGGTGGTGGGTGCGTTTGCGCAGGGTGAAATTCTTCAGGTGCTCTTTTTCTCGCTGCTTTTCGGCTTTGCACTGCATAAGTTCGGCGGCCGCGGCACACTCGTTTTTGACGTGATTGAAAAGAGCTCGCACGTGCTTTTCCAGATCGTGGGCATGATCATGCGCGTGGCGCCGATCGGTGCCTTCGGCGCCATGGCCTTTACGATCGGTAAGTACGGTATCGCGTCGCTTGTGCCCCTGGCCGAACTCATGGGAACGTTCTACCTTACCTGCATCCTCTTTATCTTCGTGGTTTTGGGCGGTATCTGTCGCTGGCACGGGTTCTCGATTTTCCGCTACATCGGCTACATCAAGGAAGAACTCCTCATTGTGCTCGGTACGTCTTCTTCGGAATCGGTGCTGCCGCGCATGATGGCCAAGATGGAGCACGCAGGCGTCAGTAAGTCCACGGTGGGCCTGGTGATTCCGACGGGTTACTCCTTTAACCTTGACGGCACGGCCATTTACCTCACGATGGCAGCGGTCTTTATCGCACAGGCCTGCGACGTGCAGATGACGCTTTTCCAGCAGATTACGCTTTTGGCCGTGCTGCTTTTGACGAGTAAAGGTGCTGCGGGCGTGACGGGTTCGGGCTTTATTGTTCTGGCGGCAACGCTTTCGGCGGTGGGTCACGTCCCGGTTGCGGGTCTTGCGCTCATCCTCGGTATTGACCGCTTCATGAGTGAAGCCCGTGCGCTTACCAACATGATCGGTAACGGCATTGCCTGCATCGTGGTGGGCCAATGGATGAAGGATGTGAACGAAGATCAGTTAAACGAAGTGATGCATCCGGATAAACGGCATCTTGCAGAAGAAGCCGCGATGAACATGGAAGCGGATCAGATCGCAGCCTCCAAGCAGAAAAACAGCTACTCCAAGTAAGCGGTTCTGAACAAAAAGCGGCGCAAAGGAGAGAGATCCTGAGCGCCGCTTTTTTTCGCCCGCAAAAAAAACCCGCGGAAGTTGCCTTCAGCGGGGCTCGTGCTCAGAAAAAACCTGAGCCCGCGGATTACTTCAGACGGATCGGAATGAAGATCCGGGTGCCGCCGCGCTGGATCAGGATGCGCAGTGTCTTACTCTTTTCGAGGATGTTGCCGAGATCGGTGCTCTTTTTCATCGCAATGCCGTTGACGTTCACAATGATGTCACCGGACTGGATGCCGGCCTTGCGGGCCGCACCTTCGCTTTTCACCACGAGCAGACCTTCGGTTTCAGCCTGCTGCTTTTCTTCCTCATTTAAGGCGCGGACCGTGACGCCCAGAGCCGAAGCTTTTGCCGAGGACTTCTGACCGGGCTGCCAGTCGTCGTTGCCGGACTCAGCCACCTTCACCGTCACGGTCTGAGACTTGCCGTCACGGATCACGGTGAGTTTGGCGGTGTCGCCGGGTTTGAGGGAGCCCACGATCACGGGCATGTCGCCGCTCGTTTCAACGGGCTTGCCGTTTACCGCCGTGATGACGTCGCCTTCACGCAGGTCACTCTTGGCGGCAGGGCCGGACTTATCGATCTGGGCAACGATCGCGCCCTTGGGTGTCTTTAAGCCGAAGCTTTCCGCAAGTTCCGGCGTAATGTTCTGAATCATCACACCGATGCGGCCGCGCGTGACTTTGCCGTGCTTGACGAGCTGATCCTTGATCTGAAGCGCAAGGTCAATCGGAATGGCAAAGCTCAGACCCATGAAGCCGCCGGAGGTGGAGAAGATCTGGGAGTTGATGCCCACGACTTCGCCGTCCATGTTAAAGAGGGGGCCGCCGGAGTTGCCGGGGTTTACTGCGACGTCAGTCTGAATAAAGGGCACGTACTGATCGCTCGGAAGCTTGCGGCTTTTTGCCGACACAATACCAGCGGTCACGGTGTTGTCCAGGCCAAAGGGACTGCCGATTGCCGCCACCCATTCGCCGACCTTGAGTTTGTCGCTGTCGCCCATCTTGAGAACGGGCAGATCCTTGGCTTCAATCTTCACCACGGCGATATCGGTCTTGGCGTCGCTTCCCAGCACCTTACCGGTGAACTCACGGTTGTCGGTGAGGCGCACCGTGATCTTGTCGGCGCCGTCGACCACATGATGATTGGTGAGAATCAGACCGTCAGCGCTGATGATAAAGCCAGAACCCGTGCCGCGCTGTTCCGGTTCCTCTCGGGGACCACCGAACGGAAACATCGGGAAACCGAAACGACGGAAGATTTCCGCATGGCGTTCATCAAGACCGCCGAACGGATCCGCGCCTTCGACACGGCGGGCTTCACGCACGGTGGAGATGTTGACAACGCCCTTGCCGTACTGTTCCACGAGGTTGACGAAATCGGGCAGCTGAGAGCGGGCGCTCTGTGCGGCGGGTGCATCGGCAGCAACGGCGGGGACCGTCGTCAGAACAGAGCCGGAAATAAGAGCGGCAATCGCGGCGGCAGCCGCCGTCGGTTTAATCAATTTCCTGATCATATTTTTCTTGGTTGCTCCGAGAAAAGAAGCTGTGGGGATAACGGCGTGTCTGAGGTAGCCGTTTTTATAAAAAAGGCACGGACCTCAGGTCGTTTCATGATGAAGGAGACGATACAGCAAGACTCAGGCAAAAAGCGCAAGAACCCCGTTAGCATCTGTCGCTGACGGGTTAAAGTTGTAACAAAGCGCACCGCGTCAGTCGGGCTTATGCGGGCTCTGAGCGCTGATTCTGGGGTTGGCGATCGCCGCAGCCGTGGTCTCATCGGTTGCCTGCGCCGTGACGGTGAGGTGCAGAACCGCTGCGATTTTCGCGAGTGTTTCAAGCTGCATGTGCGCCGGATTGTTTTCGGCCTGACACACCGTGGCGGTGCGCACCCCCGCAGCCTGCGCCACAGCCGCCTGCGTGAGACCCTGAGCACGGCGTGCCGCGTAAAGTCTGGAAGCAATCAGGCGGGCAAAAAAGGGCGTGGTGCTGCGCGCGGGCATAAATGAAAACTGCGGCGGCAGAAAATGTTGCCGCCGCAGGTATCGGGATCAGATAAGCGAGAGGAAGCGCACGATCATGCGGATGCGCTCTTCAACGGTATCAACGCGCAGATACTCGCGGTCGGTATGAAAACCCGCGCCCGCCGGACCCACGCCGTCAATCACCGGGGTGCCTGCCAATGCAATGTGGTTTGCGTCAGAGCCGCCGCCCGCGTCAACCCAGCCGATTTTGACGCCTTCAAGGCGTGCAGCCTCTTCAATCTGACTGACAAGCTCCCTGGTTTTTTCCGTGCAGGGCATGGCGGGCAGATATGCGAGCTTCACGAGTTCGGCGCGTGTGCCTTCACCCCAGTCGCCCTCACAGAGCGCCGCGAAGTTTTTGTCGAGCCGCTCGCGTTCTTCATTGGTCCAGAAACGCGTGTCAAACTCAAGTTCGCAGATGTCAGGAACAACGTTGGAAACCGTGCCGCCCTTTTTGATGATGACGTTGACGCTGGTACCCGCACCCTTTAAGTCTTGCAACTTGTCGGCTGCAAGCGCAAAGCGGCAGGCCGCAAGTACCGCCGAGCGGCCGTCCTGCGGGTTGTTGCCCGCGTGCGCGGACACGCCGTGCATGACGACGTGGTAGGCTGCACGGCCCTTGCGGGCACGCACGAGTTCGCCGCCGGCGCGGGCTGCTTCAAAGACAAGGGCCCGCGTGGATTTGGCTGCGGTTTCACTGAGCCACTGATGCGAGCTCGCAGACCCCGTTTCTTCATCAGGATTCAGACACACCGCGACGGAAAGTCTCTCAAGGTCTTCCTTACGTGCGTTTTTGAGCGCGTAAAAGATGGCGAGCACACCGCTTTTACAGTCCGAGCAGCCGGGGCCCTTCACATGGTCGCCTTCGCGGCTCATGGGGCGCTCGGCCGCCGTTCCGTCGGAAAATACGGTGTCAAGATGCGCGTTCATCATCACGTCATAGTGATCAGCCCCGGGACGGTTGGTGGCAAAAAGCCCGCGGCCGGCCTTGGGCCCGAGATCAACGAGTTCGGCATGAAAGCCGATTGACTCGAAGTGACGCTTCATGATTTCAGCCGCGCCCGTGACGCCTGCGCAGTTATGCGTGCCGCAGTCGCGGTTGACGAGCTCGGCAAGATCCTTGAGATAACTTTCCAGCATGGTGCGTTTTCAGCCTTATCTTACAGAACGAAGAGACGCATGATAATCATCGCGACGGCTGCCGCGAGAATCGACAGAAGCATCATCACGGGGATCATCTTGCCGGAGATGCCGACAACACCCAGAAGGCGTCCCATGTACTGCAGCTGAGAGCCCATGAGGTAGATGGCAGGCGTTAACACCGCAAGATGGGTGCCGTCAACCAAACCCTGGCCGAACAAGGCAATCGCCACACCGACGCCGCCGCCCATACTCATCCAGGCGGCAAGAAGCACCGTGGCGGATTCGCCGGGCAGTCCGAACACAGCCATCAGAGGACCGCAGGCCACACCGATGATTTTCAGAAGTCCCGTGATCTGCAGAGCCTTAATGATCACAAAGGCCATCAGAACGTTGGGGATCATGGAACCGATGGCAATGCCCCAGCCCTGACGGGCACCGCGGACAAAGACGTCGGTGATCATTTCCTTGCCGCCCGCATGCGGATCGGTAGCCGCTGTTGTTTTGTTTTCGCTCATTTCAAATTCCTTTTCAGTATTTTGTCGTGGCGTTCACTGTGCCTTTACTTCGCCGCCTTTTTGGACGAGCGGATCATGAGAAGACGCATGACGTTGGCAATAACGAACTTCATCACGAGGATGAGCCCGAGGCACACGCCGATCGAAGTGGGGACAGCCAGCTTGCCGTCAGCCGCGGTGAGCGTGAACAAAACCGCACCGGAGGAAAGGAAGTTGGTGATGGTGGCGTCGGCCGAGTACTGGAACTGGCAGAAGATGTTGACTTCAGCTTCGTTGAGTTCACCGGCGTCCTTTAACTGACGTGTAAGCGCCGCGGCGCCGTCCGTGGACTGCAGCGACGTAATGAGCGCTAAGCCGCAGGAACCCGGAAGGCCAAGCAGCGGCCGCAGAATCGGGGTGAGCAGCACACGGGCCGCACGCAGTGCACCGTAGTGCTCAAGCACCGTGATCATGGCAAGCGCAAACATCACGGTGGGAACAAGCGTGAGGGCAAACACGAAGCCGTCAACGGCGCCTGACCCGCCTTTGCCGCGGAAGTTGGAGAAGGCCGCGGTGACGCCGTCGGCCGACTGCGAGACGCTTGCGACAACTTTACCGAAGCCGCCGTTAAGGCTTGTGAAGTCAAAAACGCTCCACCAATGGTTGCCGGCTAAAACACCGGAAAAAAACACGCAGGCAAAAATCAGCGAGACATACGCGCCGATACCGACTTTTTCTTTGGTCTGCGGAGTTGTCGTGTCAGACATAAATGCTCCTTGGCTGGTAATAAAAGACAGGCAGGGAATAGTGAGCCGCGGCGGGGAAAACGAGGCGGTACTGCAGGTGTTGCCTTACCTCGGGAAGCGACCGGATGTGAAAAACCTGTCTAAGGGAAAAAAACCTAAGAAGCATTATGCATAGACAACGGATATTTGTCTATTTGTAACGGGACAAATCGATGAAATTCGAATACCGTCAGTTCAGTTTGGTGCGGTCAAAGGGAATCCGGACCACAAACCGCGCCCCGCATCCGGAACCGTCAGCGCGGGGAAAGCCGTCTTCAATCTGAATCGAAGCGTCATGCATCGCGACAATGCGGCGGACGATCGCAAGACCCAGGCCGGTGCCTGAAACTTTGGTGCCCAGAGCCCGGTAAAAACGCTCAAAGACGCGTTCGCGTTCTTCGGGCGCGATGCCCGGGCCGTTGTCGGTGACGGAAATAACGGCGTCTTTGCCGTCGGCGGCAATGCCGATTTCAATGCGCCCGCCTTCGGGCGTGTAGCGGATGGCATTGTCGGTGAGGTTGGTGATCATGAGCCGCAGCGCGTCGGGCATGCCGAGGACTTCGGCGGGTTCCGTTTTTGCCGTGAGCGTGATGCCTTTGGCTTCGGCCGGTGCGGTAAGGTCTTCGGCAACGGCTTTGGCCATTGCGGCAAGGTCAGCCGGCGCCATCGGTTTTTGGGAGGCGTCCGGGTCAAGTCGGGCAATGGTTAAAAGCTGCTCGACAAGTTTTGTGGCGCGGGCCACACCCTGCTGAAGGCGTCCGGCGTACTTGGCGCGGTCCTCATCGGTTTTGGCGCGCGCAAGAAGCTGCGCCTGCAGCTTGATCGCGGCAAGCGGCGTTCTGAGTTCGTGTGCGGCATCAGAAGCAAAGCGCTGCTGCGCGGTAAGGCTGTCGCCTAAGCGCCGCATCAGATCGTTAATGGCGTTAACGAGGCTTCTGAGCTCGTAGGGCAGGCCCGTTGAAGGAATCGGATCCAGAGACGACGGGGAGCGCTTGGCAACAGCTCTTGCGGTTTTACTTAAGGGCTGCAGCACCTGCACGATCACAAACCAGATGGCAATCGCAAGAAATGCGATGAAAAGCAACACCGGTTGCAGAATTCTCAGAGCGGCGGAAGCGGCCATCCGGGAGCGTACCTCAAGGGGCTGCGCCGCCTGCACAATGCGTGTGCCGACAGCGGCGGCGTACTGCCGCCACTCGTGCCCGGCTTCATCGGTAAAGGTGGAAAAGCCCGGAATTTCCGCAACCGGCAGCGGATGCTGACTGCGGGCTACGTAGAGGCGGTTGTCCGCGGCATCGTAGACCTGTACGGAAATCTGCTGTTGCGGCGCCTGCCCGATAAGGGCCACGCTGTTAACCTCAATATTGCCGCCTTCGATGAGTTCAAGCGCCGTGTGCTTAAGCTGCGCATCAAACAGCGACGAGAACTCCATCCGGGTGGAGTAATAGGTGGCAACCGATGCGACAACGCCCGCCGTGACGAGCGCTGAAACAAGCATCAGAACAAGTTTTCCGCGGATACTGAGCATGATGATGGGCAGGTCCCGAAGCTGCGTGCTGACTAGGTCTCAAGAAGGTAGCCCACGCCGCGTACCGTTTTGATGGCGCCGTCCGAGAGCTTCTTTCTTAAGTGATGCACGTGCACTTCGATGGCGTTGGAGCCCACGGTGGAATCCCAGTTGTAGAGCTTTTCTTCGAGCTGGCCGCGCGAGAGCACAACGCCCGGACGGTCGGCAAGCGCCACAAGAAGGGCATACTCCTTGGAGGAGAGCAGTACCGGCTCGCCGCGGAAAAAGACTTCGCGGGTTTCCGGCTTGATGACGAGTTCGCCTCGCTCAATCGTGGGCTCGCTGCGGCCGGCGGAGCGGCGCAAAAGGGCACGGATGCGGGCTGAGAGCTCGTCAAGGTCAAAGGGCTTGACAAGATAGTCGTCGGCACCGGCATCAAGGCCCTTGACGCGGTCGGAGACCGTGTCGCGTGCCGTGGTCACAAGAACCGGCACGTGCATGCGCTGCGAGCGCACTTCCTGCAGCACGCTGATGCCGTCTTTGCCGGGCAGACCCAGGTCAAGAATCACGAGCGAAAAAGGGGTTGTTCTGAGTGCAATCAGGGCGGAGTTGCCGTCCTGCACCCAGTCAACGGCATAGCCTTCGGCCTTAAGCCCGTCGACAACGCCTTCTCTGATCATTTCGTCGTCTTCAACGAGAAGAATTCGCATGATGATTTCCTAACGCATAAGAGGGCGGCCGCAACGGTGCTGACACGGGATACGCGACGCACGGGGACTCGGGCGGCCGCCGACAGTTTGCCGCAGAGTGTACTCGATATCGGAAAAGACTACGTTTTCTGAAACGCTTTTCTATGTCTTCGTGCAAAGACGGAGGGCGAAAAGTCTTGTGTTGATACAAAAGAAATTGTTTTGTGTCACAGAATTGTTGCAATACGGTGCTACATTGAAAAATTATCGCGGGCGGAGCGGGTTTTCTGCCTTTTATCAGAGTGTTTGCCGGACGGTGTTGCGTCATGAGTCAGGAAAAAGCGGTGTCGGAAAAAGAAGGCGTTAAAGCCGGGAGCGTCAAAAAAGAGGGGGCGGGTCCGGTGCCGGCTGCTCTAAAGAGCGGAAAAGCAAAAAAGCGGACGGATACAAAAGCCGCGGCGCGCACAAAGCCGGCAGGTAAAAAAGGGGCAGCCGGACAGCCGGGGGCACAAAAGGAAGCGGCCTTTCTGAAAGACGCTTCAGCACTGGGCTTAAGAGATCCCCGGCTTTACATCAACCGTGAAATCAGCTGGATTGAATTTGACCGCAAGGTCCTTGAGACGGCCATGGACAAACGTGTGCCGCTTCTAGACCGGGTGAAGTTTCTTGCGATCTTCTTTAATAACCTCGATGAGTTTTACATGGTGCGGGTGATGAACCTGCAGCGCCAGGCCCGAAGCGGTGTGGCGCCCACCGGCGCCGATCAGATGCCGCCCGCGCGCCAGTTGTCTGAAATCCGGCGTCGTGTGCAGGAGATGCTCGATGCCGCCGAAGTACTCTGGTTTGATGAGTTAAAGCCCGCTTTGGCGAAAAAAGACATCCGCTTTGTGAAGTACGAGGATCTTACGGGGCGTCAGAAAACGCGAGTGAACCGCTATTTTGACGAGCAGATCTTTCCGATTCTCACGCCCCAGGCCGTGGACGCAGGCCGCCCCTTCCCGATGATTTCCAACACGAGCATCAATATCGTCGCGGAACTTGAGGCCGTGGCCGCTTCCGCCCCCGTCAAGGTCCGTTTTGCCCGTGTGAAGTGCCCGAACAACCTGCCGCGGTTTCTGTTTCTCACCGATGCTGATAAGGAAGGGTCTGAAACCTTTGCCGTCACCGAAGACACCAATCAGGTGCTTTTGGTGGAAGACCTGATCGTGCGCCGCATGGGGCAGCTTTTCCCCGGCTACAAGGTAAAAAATTCCGGTCTTTTCCGCGTCACCCGCAACACCGACGGTGAAATCGAAGAAGACGAAGCCGATGACCTGTTGTCGGCCGTGCGCGACTACGTCGAGCAGCGACGTTTCGGCTCGGTCGTAAGGCTCGAACTCGGGCGCGGCATGCCAAAGCGCCTGCAGGAATTTCTGGTGCAGCACCTTGACATGCATCCGAGCCAAATCTTTAAGTCAAAGATGCCGCTTGCGTTTTCTGAGTTCATGGGACTGATGGCCCTGGATAAGCCGGGGCTTAAGTACCCGGCGATGCATCCGAGAATTCCCGCGGCCTTTGACGCCGAAGGCAGCGTCTTTGAGGCGATCGCCGGGCACGATCAGATGGTTTATCACCCCTACGATTCGTTTGCCTGCGTTTTGCGGTTTCTGCAACAGGCGGCGCTTGACCCCGACGTCGTTGCCATCAAGCAGACGCTTTACCGCTGCGGCAGAGCGTCCCCCGTTGTAAAGAGCCTTCTTGAGGCCAGGCGCCTCGGCAAGCAGGTGACGGCTGTGGTGGAACTCAAGGCCCGGTTTGACGAAGAGCAGAACATCAACTGGGCCGAGGAACTCGAAAAAGCGGGTGTGAATGTTGTTTACGGTTTTGCCGGACTCAAGATCCACGCGAAGCTCTGTCTTGTTGTGCGCCGCGAGGGCGGCGGCATGCGCCGTTACGTGCATATCGGCACGGGTAACTACAACGCGGCTTCCGCGAAGATCTATACCGATCTCGGGCTTTTCACAACCAATGACGCGATCTGCAACGACGTGCAGGACCTGTTTAACATCATGACCGGGTTCGGCTTTATTGAAAACTACCGTGAGCTTTTTGTCTCGCCCAATCTGCTGCGGCGCAACATGTCCGCGCTCATTGAGGAAGAAATTGCGCTGCACATGAAAGAGGGCGGCGGCCACATCATCTTGAAGTGCAATCAGCTCGTTGACCCCGACATCATTGCCCTTCTTTACAAGGCAAGCCGCGCGGGCGTGAAAATCGAATGCATCGTGCGCGGCATCTGTTCGCTCAGGCCCGGCATTCCCGGTGTTTCCGACACGATTACCGTGCGCTCCATCGTCGGAGAACTTCTGGAGCATGCCCGCGTCTACTGGTTCCGTCACGGTGGTAAAGAGAAAATGTACGTGGGCAGCGCCGACATGATGACCCGTAACTTAAACGGCCGCATTGAGGTGTTGGCGCCCGTGCTCGATCCGGATATCCGCGACAACATCCTTGAGCAGATTGTGAAGGCGCAGCTTGCCGATAACGTCCATGCCTGGGTTTTGGCGGGCGATGGCACCTACACGAAAGTAGTGCCGGAAAAAGGGGCTGCACCCTACGACTCACAGGCTGAGATCGGCCGGCATCTGCATCTTCTTGCGCAGCACGACGGCAAACGCCGGGTGTCGATCAGCTGAGGCAGTCACAGGCATTTTCAAAATTCTCAGGCAGCCCGCATACCTGAAGTGTGCCCGGTGTTGTAGAGTGCGAAGAAACCGGCCGGGACGGCCTCTTTGCAGTCCCGGTGCGGTGCTTTTCGGACTTTCGGGAGATCTGTGCAATGGATATGACGCCGCGTGAACCGGTTGTTGTAAACGGCTTTGCCAACGAGCCGCCTTCTTCAATTGTGACGGTGGCCAAGATCGTTTATATCCTGCACGCCGTTTCCGTCATCATCGGAATCGTGACCGGAGCCTCCGTCATCGGCGCATTTCTTTTCGGCTGGCCTTCGATTGCGGCGGTGGTTTTAAATTACGTGATGCGCAGCGAAGCCCGCGGCACGTATGTTGACAGCCACTTTTCCTGGCAGATCCGCACCTTCTGGTACGCCATGGCCTGGACGCTTCTGGTGGCCTTTACGGGGCTCATCCTCTCCTGGCTTCTGATCGGCTTTGCCGTCTGGACCGTGGGTTTCATCGTCATGGGAATCTGGGTGGGCTACAGAATCGTGCGGGGCTGGATCCGGTTAAGTAACGCGCAGCCCATGCCGGTTAACTGACAAAGGAAACCGCAGGCATCATCTCTACGGATTAGTCTGTGCGGGAGAGGGCGGGATTATCCGCATACATTTCATGCCCTGAAAAAACAGGAAGGCAGCAAAATGCCAACCTGTTTTTTTGTGTCCTGAAAAAGAGCCTGCCCGAGCAGATGTTTTTTGGTCAGGACAGACGTTACCGGACCGGTGCTAGACCGGCCGTCAATAACAAGAAGACGCCGGTGCATTGTCCGTAAAACGGATGAGTCCGGTGCCCAACGGAGAATTCCTGTGAAGAACGCAATGTTCAAGTTTTCGGCAGCACTCACGCTTGCGGCGGCTGCCACGTCCGCAGCCTACGCGGGCGGCTTTATGCTCACCGAACAGTCTGTGGCGGGTTTGGGCCGCGCCTACGCCGGCTCCGGTATCGTGGGTGACGATCTGTCCGCCGTCTGGTACAACCCGGCCGGTATGGTGCTTCTGCCCGGCACGCAGTTTCAGATGGGTTCCGTGATGGCTTATCTCGATCTCGATGTTGAGACGAATAAAGGAGATACGGATAACGGTGCCAAGCACGGTGTGCCGATTCCCAACATGTTCTTCACGCATCAGATGAATGAAGACATGTGGTTTGGCTTCGGTATCACGGTTCCTTTCGGTATGGCGACTGAATATAAGCGCGACTGGGAACTTGCCGACCACGGCATGAACGCTGAAGTGAAGGTCTTTGACTTTAATCCGAACGTTGCCTGGAAGGTAAACGACAAGCTCTCCATTGGTGCGGGTATGTCGCTGCAGTATGTGACGGCGCACTTCGAAAGCGGTGTTCCTGTTGGTGGTGCTACGGGATATGGTCGTCTGTCTGCTGACGGCTGGGCCTGGGGCGGAAACCTCGGCGTGATGTGGCAGCCCACGGAGACGCTGCGTTTCGGCCTGGCTTATCGCTCTCAGGTGAATCACCACGCAGACGGTACGTTTAAGGCAGGGATGAAAACCGGTCCGGATGGCATTCCGGATTTGAGAATCCCTGCTAACACGAGCGGCAAGGGTTATAACCTGGGTACTTATGATGGGCAAGCCACAATGTCTGCTCCGCATGTTGTGACACTGACCGGGACATGGGAAGCAACTCAGGCTCTGCGTTTGTCCGGCTTGGTTCGTTGGACAAATTGGGCAAGCTTTGATTCGTTGCCGATCACCAGTCCTGCATTTGGCAGACTTGGCCAAATGGCCGGAAACCAGACGAGCAGCAACACTCACAAAGAGGAGTATCACTGGAAGGATTCCTGGCTCTTCACGCTCGGTGCTGACTACACAATCAATGATGCAGTCACGGTCCGTAGCGGTGTGGGCTATGAAATCTCGCCGGTTGATGACGACAAGTACCGCAGCGCCACGATTCCGGATACTGACCGCCTGTGGCTCTCTTTGGGCGCCACCTGGCACGTCAATAACAAACTGCAGGGTGACTTCGGTCTCGCGTACCTCAAGGGAATCGGTGATAAGGGCCTCTACAACAAGACAACGGGTGAGCAGCTCGGCGAATTTAATAAGCTTGACGCCATCCTCGTGGGTGCTCAGTTCGTCTACCGCTTCGACTGATAAAGCCTGAGGCGTCAGAGGCGATCTGACGAACGTATAAAGCCGCTTTGCGCAGAAAATGAGTTTGCCGAAGCGGCTTTTTTACGGCCTGAAGTTTGTGCCCGGCCCCGTTTGGGCCGATAATGCACGTCTTTTCCGGATTTTCTTTGTGATTTCAACCCTTACGGATAGCGGCCGTGTCGATCTTTCTGCATCATCTTGAGCTTTGCGCTCCGCTTTTTCTGCTGGTGTTTTTGGGCTGGTTTACGATCAAAATCGGGCTTTTTGACAAAGCGGTGAGCTCGGCACTGTCGAAGTTTGTTTTTAAGCTTCTGATGCCGGTCCTTCTTTTTAAGATCATGAGCGGGCTCTCAGAGATGCCTCCCGTGGACTGGAAGGTGCTCATTGCCTTTTTTGCCTCATGTGTCGTCGTCTTCTTGCTCGGCAAATACTGCGGCAAATATTTTTTCCGTCAGGACAGCACAGGCCAGGTCATTACCGGCATGGGCGGCATTTTCGGCAACAACGTGCAGCTCGGTGTTCCCATTGTGCAGGTGAGCCTCGGCGCCGAGGCTATCCCCACGATTTCGCTCATCATTATTTTTAACGTTCTGCTGCTTTGGACAGCGGCCACGGCCTGTGTGGAATTCGGAAAAACGGGCGGGAAAATCGACGCCCGGAAGTTCGTGCATGCCCTCATCAACATCTTTAAAAACCCGATTGTTCTCGGCATCATCATCGGCTCGTGCTGGGGTATGACGGGCTGGCATCTGCCGCAGGTTGCGCAAAAGACGGTGGACTGGGTGGCGCTTGCCACAACACCGGCGGCACTGATTGCGGTCGGTATGGGCCTTGCGCAGCATTCGTTTAAGGCCTCCTTACCCAAAGGCACGCTTATCACGGTTTTAAAGCTTGCGGTGCAGCCCGCGCTAGTTTTCTTTTTCTGCCGCCTCATCGGTCTCGGGGAGCTCGAAACCAATGCGGCAACGCTTTTGGCGGCTCTGCCTGTGGCCATCAACCTCTACATCATGAGTAACGAATTTAACTCGGAAGAGGGGGCCGCGAGTAATTCCATCTTCGTCTCTACGCTTGTGTCGGCGGCCACGGTGCCGCTCACACTCACCTTACTGGGTGCAGGAGTTTAAAAATGGCGCTCGGCGCAACGATTTATAAGGCAACACTTGATATTTCCGATCTTGACCGCGGCTGGTACGGCTCGCGGTCGCTTACCGTGGCGCGGCACCCCTCGGAAACCGAAGAGCGCATGATGGTCCGGATTCTGGCCTTCTGCCTTTACGCGGATGAAAAGCTGGAGTTCGGCCGGGGAGTTTCCGCCGAAGACGAACCGGACTTGTGGGAAACCAATGATGCGGGGGATATCGGCCGCTGGATCGATGTGGGCAATCCCGACAACAAGGCCTTAAGGCGCGCGGCGGGCAGAAGCGACGATGTGGTGGTGCTTGCCTACGATGAGGCAAAAACCGGTCCCTGGTGGCTTTCCAATAAGGGTGATTTCGGCAAGATCGATAAGCTCACGATCCGCACGATAAGTGACGAAGAAGTCCAAAAACTCACGGCAATGTGCACGCGCAGCATGCACCTCGCAGCTACGGTTCAGGACGGCGTGGTGTGGATTGCCGACGATAAAACCAATCTGGAACTGCACATCGGATGCCTGATGCGCAGAGGAGAACCCGTGTTCTGAGGCGCGTTACGCGTTTCTGAGACTGTCGGCCATGCGCCAGAAGGCCGCTTCGAGCTGAGTGCGCAGTGCGGCATCGGAAATCACATCAGCAATGGCTGCCTGCATACAGCCGTACCACTGATCACGCATGGCGTCATCAATCGTGAGCCGGCAGTGCTGTTCCCGCAGCATCAGCAGGCCGTGCGCCTGCTGATAGAGCCCCGGGCCGCCCAAAAAACCCGTGATGTACTCGACCATGCGGGTTTGATAGTGATCCGTTGCTTTACTGTAAAAGCCGCAAAGGGTTGGGGCACGGGGCTGGGTGTGCAGCTCCCGGAAGTAGGCTGAAACCAGTGCGTTCACCGTTTCAGCCCCGCCGATGCGTTCAAAAAGCGACGGTGCTTTATTGTCCATCATCGCAGAAACACACCCCAGATGCCCAGGGCAATCAGCGGCCAGGCCACGACGGGCGAAAAGCAGACACGCAGGGCACGGTTTTGCGGGATAAACCCGAAACCGTGCACCCAGCAGAAACTCATGCCGATCATCATGAGAACAAAAAAGCCGTGCGGCACAGACGTGCTTGTCTCGGCAATAAGCCGCGGATAAAACACGGTGATACACATCACGGCCGCGGCCGCAAGAAAGCTTAAAACTCGCATCAGAGTCCGCACGTTCGTTCCTTTTCTGACGTTGTTGCAGGCAGAGTGCTTGTAAGACATTAAGCCTTGTTGTCTTCTTCTTCGCGGTTGTCGATCGTCACGGAGATGAGAATCGAAATCGCGAGGGCGAAGCCAAGACCGGCAGCCCAGTAAAAGTAGATCATGTCAAATCCTCCGGTTAAGGGGTTTGTCGGCGGCAGAGCGCTTCAGTCATAAAGCCTTTCTGCCGCCGGGTTCATACCGATCAGTACAGGTTGTGATCGTTCTTGGCGATGAAGTCGGACGTGATCTTGCCGGACATTGTGCGGTAAGCCCACGTGGTGTAGGCGACCACAATCGGCAGGAAGATGAGCGTAACAACGAGCATGATCTCAAGCGTGAGCTGAGAGCTCGTGCTGTCCCAGATCGTCAGGCCGGAGCGCGCATCGGTCGAGCTCGGCAGGATGAAGGGGAACATGGCAACCAGGGGCGTGAGGATCACACCGAGCAGGCCCACCGCGGAACTGACAACCGCCGCAAGGCCCTTCATGCCGCGGGCAAGAATGCCCGAGACCACAAACCCGAGCACGGCAACAAGCGGCACAAGCCACAGAACCGGGTAGGACGAGAAGTTCGCAAACCACGCGCCGGCGTAAACGTCAACGGTCTTGGCAAGCGGATTGGCGGGACCGGCCGGGTCAAGACCCGCGGTCGCAACAAAGCCGTCAACACCGAAGTAAGCCCAGATGCCGCCCAGGATGAAGAGCACAACCGTCGCAAAGGAGGTGAGCGTGCTCACCACGGAGGCGCGGCGCTGCAGGTCATCTTCGGTTCTTAAAACCAGGTAGTTGGCGCCGTGGGCAACGATCATCAGCAGAGAGACCACACCGCACAGAAGGCCGAAGGGATTCAGAAGCCCGAAGAAGCTGCCGGTGTAAATCGGACGCATCGTTTCATCGAGGTGGAAGGGCACACCCTGCAGCATATTGCCGAAGGCCACACCGAAAATGATCGGGGGAACGGCAGAACCCACAAAGAGCAACCAGTCCCAGGACTTCTTCCACGTGTCGTGCTCATGCTTGCTGCGGTAGTCAAACGCCAGGGGGCGGAAGATCAGAGCCGCGAGAATGATGAGCATGGCCCAGTAAAAGCCCGAGAAAGCCGTTGCGTACACAATCGGCCAGGCGGCAAAAATGGCGCCGCCCCCGGTGATGAACCACACCTGGTTGCCGTCCCAGTGGGGAGCAACCGAATTGATCATGCAGCGGCGTTCCGTATCGTTTTTGCCGAGGAAGGGCAGCAGAGACCCCACACCCATGTCCTGGCCGTCCATGATGGCAAAGCCCACGAGGAGAACCCCGATAAAGAGCCACCAGATGACTTTCAGAATTTCATAATCGATCATCGTAATTTCTCCATCCGGTTAGGCTTTGCGTTCAAAGAAGTAGCGGCCGGTGCTCAGAGAGCTCGGACCGAGTTTGGCAAAGCGCACCATGAGCCAGAGTTCAACCACAAGCAGTACCGCGTAAAGGACGATAAAGCCGATGAGAGACCCGAGAACGCTGCCGGCGGAAAGTGAAGACACCGAGAGATCCGTGGGAAGCACTTCGTAAATGGTCCAGGGCTGACGGCCGTATTCGGCGACAAACCAGCCGGCTTCGCAGGCAATCCAGGGCAGCGGCATGGCCAGCAGACTGAGCCACAGAAGCTTCTTCTTCTCAACCATGTTGTTCTTGATGCTGAACCAGGCGCACAGAAGGAAGATGAGAAGGCTTGCAATAGCGCAGCCCACCATCAGGCGGAAAGACCAGTACATCGGATTCACGGCAGGCACCGTGGAAAGAGCCGCGGCGCGGATTTGGTCGGGCGTGGCCTTGGAGACATCAGCGGTGTACTTTTTCAGAAGCAGACCGTAACCCAAATCAGCCTGAACTTCCTCAAACTGCTGACGCAGGTTCTGGCTTGAGGGGTTCTTGCGGAGTTCTTCCAGAAGTCCCACGGCACGCTGGCCGTTGATGATGCGGGCCTGAGCCTTTTCAACAAGCGGATTGATGCCTTCGATTTCCGTGGAGATGCTGCGCGTACCCATCAGACCGAAAAGCCAGGGAACCGAGACTTCCATTTCATTGGAACGGGTCTTGTCGTTCGGAAGAGCAAAAAGCGAGAGCGGAGCCGGCGCTTCGTGCGTTTCCCACATGGCTTCCATCGAAGCGATCTTGGTGGGCTGATTTTTCGTCACGAGGTAACCGGATTCGTCACCCATGTGAATCGTGAGAAGCGTGGCGATAAAGCCGAAGCATGCTGCCAGGCGGATCGACTTCTTCGCAAAGTCAATATCGCGGCCCTTGATGAGGTACCAGGCCGAAATCGACAGAACGAACATGGCGCCCGTCATGTAGCCGGCGTTAATCGTGTGCATGAACTTGGCCTGCGCCCAGGGACTCGTAACCACTTCCCAGAAGTTGGCCATTTCCATACGCATTGTCACGAAATTGAATTCGCTACCCGCGGGGTATTGCATCCAGGCGTTGGCAATCAGAATCCACAACGCCGAGAGGTTCGTGCCCAGGGCCATCAGGAACGTGACGGCAAGGTGTCCGCCCTTGCTCAGACGGTTCCAGCCGAAGAAAAAGAGCCCGACCATGGTGGATTCCAGGAAGAAGGCCATCAGACCTTCAATCGCAAGCGGGGCGCCGAAGATGTCGCCCACGTAGTGCGAGTAGTAGGCCCAGTTCGTGCCGAACTGGAATTCCATGGTGATGCCGGTGGCAACGCCCAGGGCAAAGTTAATGCCGAAAAGCTTGCCCCAGAAACGGGTCATGTCTTTGTAGACCTCACGGCCGGTTACGACGTAACAGGCTTCCATGACCACCAGCATGAATGAAAGCCCCAGCGTAAGCGGGACAAACAGGAAGTGGTACATGGAGGTGAACGCGAACTGCAGCCGCGACAGATCAACGAGTTCAGAAGAAATCATTGCTGCTCCCTCGGAGTGATTTGTTGTGTTGAATTGTTAGATTCCGGCGCACGTTCCAGAAGGGCTGCTGCGACGTTTTCAGGCGTTTGCTCGACGCGCTTGTCCGGGCCGAAAAAGAAGTACCACAGCCCGAAGATGGCAGTGAGTTTGCAGCACAGGATGACGGCGATTTCCAAAACGAGTCCGGGCTTTTTGGCGGCGGAACAGGTGGTTTCAGACATAAGACCCAACTTTCGTATACGCAGGGATTCTTGACGAGCGTATCTTAGAGAAGCGGCCCTGCGTGAGGGTAAGAAAATATGCCGGGAAGGGATAGTTTTTCTCCAAAAATCATCAAAATCGGACATAAACTGACATATTTGGCATAATGAGTTTCACTTGGTTGTCAGCCCGCCGGGTCCGCCCGGCGTTTTCCTTTTCCTGTTGAGCGGTTTTTTATGGCGGTAGCGTCCGAACTTGACTGTCTTTTGTCGGCAATTGATGAACCGGCGTGTCTTATCCGGCCGGAGGATCAGACGGTGGCGGCCGTCAACGCCGCCTATACAGCCGAATTCGGGGCGGTTTTCTTTGAAGGAAGACGCTGCTGGGAGGCCCTGCACCGGGCGGCAAGATGCCCGGAGTGCGGCCTGGCCTGTCCCCTGGACAAAACCGGCGAGACGCACCGGGAAGCCTCGGCTGTGCACGCAATTTTTGCCAACGACGCCGAACACCGCTATACGGTTATCACAAGCGCCGTGACCGCCTCTGACGGCAAGGTGCTTTACTGGCTTGAGCGGATCCGTCCGCACCGCACGGACGCGGCTGCGGGGGTTATGGTGGGAAAAAGCGCGGCGTTTCGGCGCATTGTGAGCCGCCTTGCCTCCGTATCGCAGAGAAATTCAGCGCTTTACTTCTGGGGTGAGGAAGGCAGCGGCCGGGAACTTGCCGCACGCACCGTACATGAAAACAGTCCGCGCGCCACGGGCCCCTTTGTGAAAATCAATCTGGCCGGCATGACGGTGCGCGCGGCGCACGATCTTTTTGCCGGCGAGGTCTCGGGCGGCATTGCGGGCTGCGCGACAGGCCTTTTTGCGCAGGCTGCGGGCGGCACGCTTTTTCTCGAACGCGTCGATGAAGCCGATGGGGCGGTGCTGTCCTGGCTCTGCGAAGTGCTGCACCGGGAAGAGTACGAAGGTGTGAAGGGCTTTACGGTAACCGATTTTCGCTGGATGATGAGTGCGGGGATTTCCTCACGCGCCTTTGCCGCTTTCGGAGAAGCGCAGAAAACGCTGGTAGCGGAAGCCGTGCCGGTGTTTATCGAACCGCTTTCGGCAAGGCGCGATGATGTGGAACTTCTGGTGCGGCACTTTCTAAGTGACTTCCGCCGGCAGGGGGAGGGGACGGCGGATGTGTCGCCGGAGGCTCTGAGCGCTTTGACAGGGGCCCGCTGGAAGGCCAATATCCGAGAGCTGCGGGAGACGGTTTTTGCCGCGGCGCGCCGTGCGGCGGCAGAAGACGCTTCCTGCATAACGCCTGAGATGCTGAGCCTGACGCAGGAACCCGCCGATGAAGCCGACAGCCTCTTTCAGCCCGATGCCGGCATACGGCCTGTTGCGGAAGTAAACGATCTTTATATCCGCTGGGCCGTGAACCGTTTTTCCGGCAGCCGCGCGCAGCTGGCGCGCCGGCTCGGTATTTCCGAGCGCACGCTCTACCGGCTGGCTGCAGCCCAAAGGCTTGCCCGAAAGAAGTCAGCTGTAGGAAAATGACGGTTTGACGGCCGGCGGTACTTTCGGCTGCCGGCACTTTCATCCGGAATTTTTTCTTCAGTCATGCCTTCCCGCGACAATCAGGAAACCGAACTTTTAGCCTACAGACTGCTGCCCGGCGAGGAGCGCCACAGGCTTGCCCTGGGCGCTGCGCTCATTCACTGGTCGTATCTTGCGGCGAAAAAACCGTCTGCGAAGGGTACGGTGATTCTGCTGCACGGTGTCGCAAGTAACGGCAGCCGCTGGGAAGAGTTTCTCGATACAACGGACTTAAGGGACGACTGGAACTTTATCCGCATGGATTTGCGGGGTCATGCCGCAAGCATCTGCCGCAAGAAGGCGCGGCTTGAGGACTGGTGCGCGGATGTAACTGAAGTGATGAAGGCCGTGGGTGTGCAAAAAGCCGTGATCATCGGGCACAGCCTCGGAGCCCAGGTCACCCTAAACCTTGCGGCGCACTATCCGGAAAAAGTAAGGGGCGTTGTGCTTCTGGATCCCCTGGTGACGGAAGCACTCACCTCCAAGGCCCGTTCAATGAAGCGCAAACTCCCGATGTTGCGGCTTGCGGAGTCCGTGACGCGCGCCATGAATTCGCTCGGGTTTTCCAGACGCCTTGTCGCGCAGGATCTGCGAGCCATGGACAGCAAGGCCCGTGAAATGATTGCCCGCGGAGGTGACGAGCTCAAGGCCTTTATCGCGCAGTACTCGTCGGCAAAGGCCGACCTGCAGTACATCCATCTCGCACCGTACTTAAGAGACCTTCTGGAAGTGGGGCGCTGCACGCCCGCGCCGGAGTCGATTACGTGTCCGACACTGGTGATTGCCGCTTCTTCCGGGACTTTTACCGATGAAAAGGCGATGGCTGCCTGGGTGGCGCGGATGCCTCAGGCCCGCATTCAGGCGGTTCACTGCGCGCACTGGCCGATGACTGAGTGCCCGCAGGAAGTCAGTGCCGCCGTTTCCAGCTGGATGAAGGACGTCTTCAGCGCTTAAGGCGCAGGCATTGCTTTCCAGCCCGTCGGACAGGCTCTGACCTGCGGCCACCAGCCCTGTTCGGCTTCGCACCAGAAAACCGTATTCGTTGTCGTGGTTGTCGTTGTTGTCGTGGTGGTGGTTGACGAATTGCCCGGATAGGGTTGTGTCTGCGGAATAACGTACGTTGTCACGGGAGGATCATCACGCAGTGCGGCAGCGGCTCCGTAAACGAGAGCCCCGGCGGCAAGCGGTCCCCAGACCCAGGCCCAGTCGCGGCTGTGCCAGCTGTGGTGACGCGGGGGCGGCGGGCGGTGCCAGACGGGACGGTGAGCGGGCGGGCGCGGAGCAAAGCCCGGGCCGAATCCGGGGCCGGGGCCGTGGGCTGCCGCAGGCAGCGCCGTTGCGGCAAGCAGAAGTGCTGCGGCAGCGGCCGCAGCAGCAGAAAGAATGCGCAGCTTAGTCATGATTTACCTCCGGCAGCAGTTGCCTTTACGGTTACTTTAGCCGTGCGCCGCCGGAAATGCGTGCTTTTTCGCAAATCGCCATTATTCTTAACAAAACTATGGGATTTGTGAAGAAAAGCCAAGCGCAGGGGAGGTGCCTTGGTGCACAATATGCACGGAAAGAAAATGACCTGTGCCGGGTAAAAACTCCCTCGCAGGAACGGTAACCGCAAAGGGCGCGCAATTGTCAGACAATCAACGAAACAACAGCCGCTGGGCAAAGGAAGTGACGATCGGTCAGCAGATCGTGTTTTTTGCAACGGCCGTGAGTTTTGCCGCTGGCGCCGCAGACATGTCCTCGGGAGCTGTGGCCGCTGGCTTCGGAAACTTCGGAATTCTGCTGATTCTGATCCGCACGTATTTTTCCGTGCCGCTCATGGTGGCGGGGCTGCGGGCGAGGGACGTGAACTGGGCCGAACGTGAAGAGAGGCGCCTTATTTCCGGAGGCGATCTTGCCTGGACGGCTCTGGTGGGGCGCGCAGGCTGGGTTTGTCTCTTTGCGAGCGTACTGCTGCAGGCTTTTTTGGGAGTGGCCTGACAAAGCCGGAATTTTCAGATACAATGCGCGCCTTCCCGGCAGAAGGGAGAAGAACAATCCGGAGGAAAACCGGGCGGATTTCAGGTCCGCAGAGGTATTTCGGTGTTGTTTTTCGCCGGAGAGCTTGACAAAGTCTCCGACAACCCGCATAATCTGCCATTCGCTACGGAGGGGTGCCCGAGTGGCTAAAGGGGGCAGACTGTAAATCTGTTGGCTTACGCCTACGATGGTTCGAATCCATCCCCCTCCACCAGCGATCTGTCTGATAAAGACAGCCGCAAATGCAGTGCGGTAAAAGGAAGCCGAATTGCAGTTGTAATAGGCGGGTGTAGCTCAATGGTAGAGCAGAAGCCTTCCAAGCTTACGACGAGGGTTCGATTCCCTTCACCCGCTCCAGCATCAAAGTGTGCCCGTGTGGCTCAGTGGTAGAGCACTCCCTTGGTAAGGGAGAGGTCATGCGTTCGATCCGCATCACGGGCACCAGTAATTTTTTTCGTTTGACATTTTTTGAATACAACCCGGAAAAGTTTCCGGCTTTTGTTCAGGAGTTAAACCATGGCAAAAGAGAAGTTTGAGCGCACCAAGCCGCACGTCAACGTCGGCACCATCGGTCACGTTGACCACGGTAAGACGACGCTCACCGCTGCTATCTGCACGGTTCTGTCCAAGAAGTTCGGCGGCGAAGCCAAGGCCTACGATCAGATCGACGCGGCTCCTGAAGAAAAGGCCCGCGGCATCACGATCAACACCGCTCACGTTGAATACGAAACCGCCAAGCGCCACTACGCTCACGTCGACTGCCCGGGGCACGCCGACTATGTGAAGAACATGATTACCGGTGCTGCCCAGATGGACGGCGCCATCCTCGTTGTGTCCGCTGCTGACGGCCCCATGCCCCAGACGCGTGAACACATCCTTCTGGCCCGCCAGGTGGGTGTTCCCTACATCATCGTCTACCTGAACAAGTGCGACATGGTTGACGATCCGGAACTGCTCGAGCTCGTTGAAATGGAAGTCCGCGAACTTCTGTCGAGCTACGACTTCCCGGGCGACACGATCCCGATCATCAAGGGTTCCGCCAAGCTCGCTCTGGAAGGCGACACGGGTGAACTCGGCGAACAGTCCATCATGAAGCTCGCCGAAACGCTCGATGACTACATCCCGACGCCGCAGCGCGCTCTGGATCAGCCGTTCCTGATGCCGATCGAAGACGTGTTCTCGATTTCCGGCCGCGGCACCGTTGTGACGGGCCGTGTCGAACGCGGTGTGATCCGCGTCGGCGACGAAATCGAAATCGTCGGCATCAAGCCCACGCAGAAGACGACCTGCACGGGCGTGGAAATGTTCCGTAAGCTGCTTGACGAAGGCGAAGCCGGTGACAACGTCGGTATTCTGCTGCGTGGCACGAAGCGTGAAGACGTGGAACGCGGTCAGGTTCTCGCGAAGCCCGGCACGATCACCCCGCACACGAAGTTCACGGCTGAAGTGTACGTTCTGACGAAGGAAGAAGGCGGCCGCCACACCCCGTTCTTCAAGGGCTATCGTCCGCAGTTCTACTTCCGTACGACGGACGTGACCGGTACGATCGAACTGCCGGAAGGCACCGAAATGGTGATGCCCGGCGACAACATCACGATGACCGTTCAGCTCATCTGCCCGATCGCCATGGAAGCCGGTCTCCGCTTCGCTATTCGTGAAGGCGGTCACACGGTCGGTGCCGGCGTGGTTGCCAAGATCATCGAGTAATAGTTCTCGACGCGGGACGACCCAGTTGTGAGTCGCCCCGACGGACAGGGGTATAGCTCAATTGGCAGAGCGACGGTCTCCAAAACCGTAGGTTGAGGGTTCGATTCCTTCTGCCCCTGCCACAATCTGATGATATAAGCAAGCCGCGATCACCCGACCGCGGCTTGTTTGTCTGCGCTTTAAGCGTGAAAGAAAGTCATGAGTAATACAAACGTACAGCCCGAATCCAACAAAGCGCTTGATATCGGCGTTGTGACACTTGCGGTGTTGATCGTTGCGGCGGGCATTTTTGCCTTTACGTTTCTGACCGATCAGCAGCTCGGCATCCGTATCGGCGCTCTGGTGGGCGGCCTGGTGATCGGCTGCGGCATTGCCGCATTTTCGCCCTCGGGCAAACGCTTCATCGGTTTTTGCCGTGAGTCCTATGACGAACTGCGCCGCGTTGTCTGGCCGACCCGCCGTGAAACGGTGAATACCACGGGACTGGTGATGGCTTTTGTCGTGGCCGTTGCCTTCTACCTGTTTGTTGTCGACAAGTTCGTGGAGTGGGGCCTTTACGACGGACTGTTGCGTCTGTCGTTCTAACCTCAGCGGGGAAGCTTAAATGTCTGAAGATACCAATCAGAACAAGCAGCCGGAAATGCGCTGGTATACGTTGCACGTCTATTCCACGATGGAAAAGAGTGTCGCCAAAGCCATTCAGGACCGCATTGATCATTCTGATCTGAAGCAGTATTTCGGCGAAGTGCTGCTGCCGATTGAAAAGGTGCAGGAAAACCGGAACGGCCGCAAGTATGAAAGCGAACGCCGCATGTACCCTGGCTATGTTTTCGTTGAGATGGTCATGAACGAAGACACCTGGCACCTGATGAACTCCACGCCGCGCGTGATTGAATTCCTCGGCAACAACAATCCCGTGCCGCTTTCTCAGCGTGAAATCGATGGCATCAAGGGCCGCATGAATGTCGGTACCGGTGAAAAAGCCCGTCCGAAGGTTCTTTTTGAAGTGGGCGAAACGGTCCGCATCAAGGAAGGTCCCTTTACGGACTTCAACGGCCGCGTCGAAGAAGTCATGTACGACAAGTCGCGTCTGCGCTGCTTCGTGTCGATCTTCGGCCGCGAAACGAGCGTTGAACTCGCGTTTAACGAAGTCGAGAAAGTCTGATCTCAGCCGCCCTTTCGGGCGGACTGAAAGAAGCGGACCCGGTGGCAGACACTGTGGTCCGTTTTTCTTGAGACCACAAACTGTTGTATTTTGAGCGGCAGTTTTAAATTTTTTTCGGTAAGGGTTTGCTTTTGCTGAAATTTTTCGGCATAATGGCGCCCTTTCTTATTTTAACTGGGGAGCACGCTCATATTGACCGTGCGCAGGAACCCAGGGAGTCAAAAATGGCAAAGAAAATCGTCGGCTTTATTAAGCTGCAGATTCCTGCAGGCAAAGCCAATCCCTCGCCCCCCGTTGGGCCGGCTCTCGGCCAGCGCGGTCTGAACATCATGGAATTCTGCAAGGCCTTTAACGCCAAGACGCAGAAGATGGAAGCAGGTCTTCCGATTCCGGTTGTGATCACCGCCTACGCCGACAAGAGCTTCACCTTCGTGATGAAGACGCCCCCGGCTACGGTTCTGATCAAGAAGGCCGCGAAGATCACCAAGGGTTCGGCCCGTCCGCACACGGACAAGGTCGGCAAGATCACGCGCGCTCAGGCTGAAGAAATCGCCAAGATGAAGCAGCCTGACCTCACTGCCGCCGATATGGACGCGGCCGTGCGCACGATCGCGGGTTCTGCCCGTTCCATGGGTATCACGGTGGAGGGTCTGTAAGATGGCAGCCAAACTTTCCAAGCGCGTTAAAGCCAACGCCGCCAAGTACGATCTTTCCAAGCACTATCCGGTTTTGGAGGCTCTCGAAGCCGTCAAGGCCTGCGCCAACGCCAAGTTCGACGAATCCGTCGACGTGGCTGTTCAGCTCGGCATTGACACCCGTAAGTCCGACCAGACCATCCGCGGTGCTGTTGTTATGCCCGAAGGTACCGGTAAGACCGTCCGTGTCGCCGTGTTCACCCAGGGTGCCCATGCCGAAGAAGCCAAGGCTGCCGGTGCCGATATTGTCGGTTTCGACGACCTCGCCGCTGAAGTCAAGGCCGGCAAGATGGACTTTGATGTTGTGATCGCCAGCCCCGACGCCATGCGTGTTGTCGGTCAGCTCGGTCAGATCCTCGGCCCGCGCGGCCTGATGCCGAACCCGAAGGTCGGCACCGTGACCCCGAACGTTGCCCAGGCCGTTAAGAACGCCAAGGCCGGTCAGGTTCAGTTCCGCGCCGACAAGGCCGGTATCGTTCACGCCCCGATCGGCCGTGCATCCTTTGATGCCGCCCGCCTGGCGACGAACCTTAAGGCACTGATCGAACAGATCAACAAGCTCAAGCCCGCCAGCCAGAAGGGTATCTACCTCAAGAAGGTGGCCGTGAGCTCGACGATGGGTATCGGTGCCCGCGTGGATATCTCCACGCTTTAATGCAGTAAACCAGGGTTAAAGCCCGATGACGTTGTCGGAGGGCTTTGATTCGAAAAGAGGTCGTGAGGCCTCGAGGGCTTTGGGTGGTACGCCGTTTTCGGACGGCGCACCGCTGTCAAAGACCGCTGGAGGGACGCCCGGCGCTTCTGCCGGGGATTGGCAGTCACATCGGGTGCCCTTTAATTGTCTCGAACATTCCGGAAAAACCGCACCCCGCGGTCGGAAAGGTTGCCGAGATATCCAGCGCAGACGGTTCAAACCTCAAAGAGAGACTCTGTGTTGTGTTGAAGGATTTTTCCTGCCCACGCACGAACAACTCTCAGAGACGGGTTAACCGGTTATTAAAAGAACCGGTGCATTCAGTGTTGTTTCGGATGCACCTCTGAGTGGAGCCAGACCATGGGTCTTAATCGTCAAGACAAAGCGGCAGTGATTGAAGAGATGCGCGGCATTGTTGCCAACACCTCCGCAATCGTTATCGCTGAATACCGTGGGCTGACCGTTGAAGCAGTTACCAAGCTGCGTGCCAATGCACGTCAGCAGGGTGTGCAGTTGCGTGTGGTCAAGAACACGCTGGTGCGTCGTGCCGTCGAAGGAACGGCGTTTGCCGATCTGGCCGAGAAGTTCTCCGGCCCGCTCGTCTACGCTTTCTCCGCCGATCCGGTCGCCGCTGCCAAGGTTCTTGCTCAGTTTGCCAAGGAAAACGACAAGCTCGTTATCAAGGGCGGTGCGATGGCCAACTACGTCATGGACGTGGAAGGCGTCAAACAGCTCGCCTCGATGCCGAGCCGCGAAGAACTCCTCGCCAAGCTGATGGCTACGATGAACGAACCGGTTGCGAAACTTGTTCGTACTATTAACGAAGTGCCTGCGCGCTTCGTGCGCACTGTGGCTGCTTACCGCGATGCCCAGGAAAAGGCTGCTGCCTGATTTTTAACCAATTCAATTTAATACACAGTTACGGAGTCAAAAATGGCCCTGACCAATGAAGAAATTCTCGACGCGATCGCTTCCAAGACCGTTCTCGAAATCAGCGAACTCATCAAGATGATGGAAGAAAAGTTCGGCGTTACCGCTACGGCTGCTGTTGCCGTCGCCGGCCCCGCCGCCGGTGGTGCTGCTGCCCCGGCCGCTGAAGAAAAGACCGAATTCGACGTTATCCTCAAGGAAGTCGGTTCCAACAAGATCGGCGTCATCAAGGTTGTCCGCGAAGTGACCGGCCTCGGCCTCAAGGAAGCCAAGGACCTCGTCGAAGGCGCTCCCAAGGCCGTCAAGGAAGGCGTTGCCAAGGAAGAAGCCGAAGAGCTCAAGAAGAAGATCGAAGCTTCCGGCGCCAAGGTCGAACTCAAGTAATTTTCCTTCCGGAAAAAATACTTGCCGGAGACGGCGTGAGGACTTGCTCCCGCGCTGTTTCCCTGCGAAGAAGAGTTTCGGATTGTTCCGGGCTCTTCTTCGGATTTTGAGGTGTGTTCTGTATAATCAGAATTCAGCTCAAAGTCAAAGTCTGAATGATCGGGAAGAGCAGGAAGATATCTCTGACGTTCCAGCCGCGCGGACGCAATACCTGGTATTGCCCGAGCGGCTTTTGGCGTCTCTGTAATCCGTGCAGGCAATGCTTTCCGTCGATTGAACTTTGACCCCACGTGTTTTTCTCCCCCTCGCGTCGAACGGAGTCTCCATGTCGTACTCGTTCACTGAAAAGAAACGCATTCGGAAGAGTTTTGCTTCGCGTCCGAGCGTCCTTGAAGTGCCCTCCCTGTTGGAAATGCAGCTTCGCAGCTACGAAGAATTCCTTCAGGCGGATGTCAAGCCCGAAAGCCGTAAGGATAACGGCCTGCAGGCAGCCTTCACTTCCATCTTCCCTATCACGAGCCACAACGGTTATGCCCGTCTGAAGTTCCTCGGCTACAAGCTGCAGAAGCCCGAGTTTGACGTCGCTGAATGCCAGTTGAGAGGGCTCACCTACAGCTCGGCACTGCGCGCCCGCATCCAGCTCGAAATTTTTGACCGTGATGCCGCCAAACCCGGCACCGTCAAGGAAATCCGCGAAAACGACGTCTACATGGGCGAAATCCCGCTCATGACGGAAAAGGCTTCGTTCATCATCAACGGCAGCGAACGCGTTATCGTGAGTCAGCTGCACCGTTCGCCCGGTATTTTCTTCGAGCACGACAAGGGTAAGACGCACTCCTCGGGTAAGCTTCTTTTCTCGGCCCGCGTGATTCCTTACCGCGGCTCCTGGCTTGACTTCGAATTTGACCCGAAGGATCTCGTTTACTTCCGTGTGGACCGCCGCCGCAAGATGGCCGGCACGATCCTTCTGAAGGCCATTGGTCTGACGCCAGAAGACATCCTTGCGCACTTCTACGATTTTGACCAGTTCCGCATTCTGCAGAAGGGCGTGACCTGGAACTTCGAACCGTCGCGCCTGCAGGGTGAAACGGCCGCCTTTGACATCAAGGATGCCGATGGCAAGCTCATTGTCGCCAAGGACAAGCGCATCACCGCCCGTCACGTTCGTCTGATGAACGAAGCCGGTGTGAAGAGCCTTTCCGTGCCCGATGAATTCCTGATCGGCCGCGTTCTTGCCAAGGCTGTCTACGACAAGACCACCGGTGAAAAGATCGTTGATGCCAACGACGAAATCACCGAGGATTCGCTCGAAGCTCTGCGCGAACACAAGATCCGTCAGATCGATACGCTCTTTACGAACGATCTTGACCGTGGTGCCTACATCTCCAACACGTTGCGTCTGGATGAAAATCCCGACGAGCTCTCCGCTCGCATCGCCATTTACCGCATGATGCGTCCGGGTGAGCCGCCCACGGAAGAAGCCGTTGAAGGGCTCTTTAACCGGCTCTTCTTTGATTCTGACGCCTACGATCTGTCGCGTGTGGGCCGCATGAAGGTCAACGCCCGTTTCGGTCGTCCGAGCGCCGAAGGTTCGATGACGCTTACGAAGGAAGACATCATCGACACGATGAAGGTCCTCGTCGCTCTGCGTAACGGCGCTGATACGGTGAAACTCACCGATGCCGAAGGCAATGAGCGCGTCATTGAAATCCACGGCGTGGACGATATTGACCACCTGGGCAACCGCCGTGTGCGCTGCGTGGGTGAATTGGCAGAAAACCAGTTCCGTGCCGGCCTCGTCCGTGTGGAACGCGCCGTGCGCGAACGTCTGGGTTCGGCTGAAAGCGACAACCTCACGCCTCAGGATCTGATTAATTCCAAGCCCATCTCGGCCTCGATCCGCGAATTCTTCGGCTCCTCGCAGCTGAGTCAGTTCATGGACCAGACCAACCCCTTGTCGGAAATCACGCACAAGCGCCGTATTTCCGCTCTGGGCCCGGGCGGTCTGACCCGCGAACGCGCGGGCTTTGAAGTCCGCGACGTGCATGCCACGCACTACGGCCGCGTCTGCCCGATTGAAACGCCTGAAGGTCCGAACATCGGTCTGATCAACTCGCTCGCTCTGTACGCGCGCCTCAATGAATACGGGTTCCTTGAGACCCCGTACCGCAAGGTTGAAAACGGCGTGGCGCTGTCCGGCGAAGAAAACATTCACTACCTCTCCGCCATCGAAGAAGGTAAGTACGTGATCGCCCAGGCCAACGCTGAAATGGACGATAACGGCAAGTTGATCGGCGAACTGGTGAGCGCCCGTGAAAACGGCGAATTCATCATGGCTTCGCCTGACCGCGTGCAGTACATGGACGTGGCCCCGGCGCAGATCGTGTCGGTTGCCGCAAGCCTGATTCCGTTCCTTGAACACGACGACGCCAACCGCGCTCTGATGGGCTCGAACATGCAGCGTCAGGGTGTGCCTGTGCTGCGTCCGGAAAAGCCGGTTGTCGGTACCGGTATTGAACGTACGGTTGCCGTGGACTCCAAGGCCACTGTGCAGGCCCGCCGCGGCGGTCTCGTCGAATACGTTGACGCCACCCGCGTTGTGGTGCGTGTGAACGACGATGAAAACGTCGCCGGTGAAGTGGGTGTGGATATCTACAACCTGCAGAAGTTCACGCGTTCCAACGGTTCCACGACGCTGAACCAGCGTCCGATTGTCAAGCGCGGCGACATCATCGCCAAGGGTGACGTTCTCGCTGACGGTGCTTCCACCGATATGGGCGAACTCGCGCTCGGCCAGAACATGCTGATCGCCTTCATGCCCTGGAATGGCTACAACTACGAAGACTCGGTTCTGATCAGCGAAAAGGTGGTGGCAGACGACCGCTACACCTCCATTCACATTGAAGAACTCGATGTGGTGGCCCGTGACACCAAGCTCGGACCGGAAGACATCACCCGCGATATTTCCAACCTTTCGGAAAATCAGCTTAACCGTCTTGACGAATCCGGTATTGTCGCAATCGGCGCTGAAGTAAAGGCGGGCGACGTTCTCGTGGGCAAAGTGACCCCGAAGGGCGAAACGCAGCTCACCCCCGAAGAGAAGCTTCTGCGCGTCATCTTCGGTGAGAAGGCAAGCGACGTGAAGGACACGAGCCTGCGCGTGCCGCCCGGAATGGCCGGCATCGTTATGGACGTGCAGGTCTTTACCCGCGAAGGCGTGGAAAAGGATAAGCGTGCGAAGTCCATCATCGAAGAGCAGTTAAAGCGCTACGACAAGGAATTGAAGGACGCTCTGCGCATTGTTGAAACCGACGTCTTTGCCCGTCTGCGCCGTCAGCTCGCAGGCCGCGTCGCTTCGGGCGGTCCCGAGGGCGTGAAGGTCGGCGCGAAGCTCACTCCGGCGGTGCTTGAAGCCGTCAACGGCTATGACCTCTTTGAAATCCGCATGAAGGAAGAAGAGGATCAGAAGCTCATTGACCTTGCCCGCAAGGTCGTCGACGACAAGCGCGAAGACAACCGTCAGCGTCTGGCCGAAAAGAACGACAAATTAAACCGCGGCGACGAACTGCCCCCGGGCGTACTGAAGATGGTCAAGGTCTTCATCGCCGAGAAGCGCCGTCTACAGCCCGGTGACAAGATGTCCGGCCGCCACGGCAACAAGGGTGTGGTCTCCAAGATCTGCCCGGTGGAAGATATGCCCTACATGGCTGACGGCCGTCCCGCCGACATCTGCCTCAATCCCCTGGGCGTGCCTTCCCGTATGAACATCGGTCAGATTCTTGAAGTGCATCTGGGCTGGGCCGCCAAGGGTATCGGCTGGCGCATTGCCGAGATGCTCAAGACCGAACAGGTCAAGCAGATCCGCGCGTTCCTCAATGAGGTTTACAACCGCACGGGCAAGAAGGAAGACCTCGACAGCCTCACCGATGACGAACTGATGGCAATGGCAAAGAACCTTGCCAACGGCGTGCCCTTTGCCACGCCCGTCTTTGACGGCGCCACGGAAGAACAGATCCGCATGATGCTCGATCTCGCCTTCCCGGATGAGGAAGCGAAGAAGCTGCAGCTGACGCCTGCCAAGACCCAGGCAACGCTTTACGACGGCCGCACGGGTGATCCGTTTGACCGTCCTGTCACGGTGGGCTACATGCACTTCCTGAAGCTGCACCACCTGGTCGACGACAAGATGCACGCCCGCTCCACGGGTCCGTACAGCCTTGTCACGCAGCAGCCCCTGGGCGGTAAGGCTCAGTTCGGCGGACAGCGTTTCGGCGAAATGGAAGTCTGGGCACTGGAAGCCTACGGCGCAAGCTACGTGCTGCAGGAAATGCTCACCGTGAAGTCCGACGACGTCACGGGCCGTACCAAGGTCTACGAGAACATTGTGGGCGGTGAACATCAGATTGAAGCGGGCATGCCCGAATCCTTCAATGTGCTGGTCCGCGAAATCCGGTCGCTGGGTATTGACATCGACCTTATCAAACGAGACGCTAACGCTAACGCCAAGGAATAAGTTCCATGATGAATAAGATTGGTGACTTGTTCAAGCAGCAGACCAACGTTGCTGAACATTTCGACGCCATTAAGATCGGCATCGCATCCCCGGAGAAGATCCGTTCCTGGTCGTACGGCGAAGTCAAAAAGCCGGAAACCATCAACTACCGTACCTTCAAGCCCGAACGTGACGGCCTGTTTTGCGCCAAGATCTTCGGACCGATCAAGGACTACGAGTGCCTGTGCGGCAAATACAAGCGCCTCAAGCACCGCGGCGTGATCTGCGAAAAGTGCGGCGTGGAAGTGACGCTTTCCAAGGTCCGCCGTGAACGCATGGGCCACATTGAGCTCGCAAGCCCCGTTGCGCACATCTGGTTCTTAAAGAGCCTGCCTTCGCGCATGGGTATGGTGCTCGATATTGCGCTCCGCGATATCGAACGCGTGCTTTACTTTGAAGCCTACTGCGTCACCGACCCGGGCCTCACGCCGCTTACCCGCGGGCAGCTTCTCACGGAAGACGAATACATCAAGATGCTCTCCGAGCACGGCGATGACTTCAAGGCCATGATGGGCGCTGAAGCCATCCGTGAGCTCCTTGCGAGCATCGACATTGATCAGGAAGTCACGAACCTGCGTCAGGAACTCTCAGCAACGAGTTCTGACGCCAAGATCAAGAAGATCGCCAAGCGTCTGAAGGTTCTCGAGGGCTTCCAGCGCTCCGGCATCAAGCCCGAGTGGATGATTCTTGAGGTGCTGCCGGTGCTGCCGCCGGATCTGCGCCCGCTCGTTCCGTTGGACGGCGGCCGCTTTGCGACCTCGGATCTGAATGACCTTTACCGCCGCGTCATCAACCGTAACAACCGCTTGAAGCGCCTCCTGGAACTTAAGGCCCCGGACATCATCGTGCGCAATGAAAAGCGCATGCTGCAGGAAGCCGTCGACAGCCTCCTCGATAACGGCCGCCGCGGTAAGGCGATGACCGGTCCCAACAAGCGCCCACTGAAGTCGCTTGCCGACATGATCAAGGGTAAGTCCGGCCGCTTCCGTCAGAACCTCCTGGGTAAGCGTGTTGACTACTCGGGGCGCTCCGTGATTACGGTGGGGCCGGAACTGCGTCTGCATCAGTGCGGTCTGCCCAAACTCATGGCGCTTGAGCTCTTTAAGCCCTTCATCTTCAATAAGCTCGAAACCCGTGGCCTTGCCTCCACGATTAAGAGCGCCAAGAAGATGGTGGACAATCAGGAACCGGTGGTGTGGGATATCCTCGAAGAGGTGATCTACGAACACCCGGTGATGCTCAACCGTGCTCCGACGCTGCACCGCCTCGGTATTCAGGCCTTTGAACCCAAGCTCATCGAAGGTAAGGCCATTCAGCTGCATCCGCTCGTTTGCGCGGCCTTTAACGCCGACTTCGACGGTGACCAGATGGCCGTGCACGTGCCGCTGTCGCTGGAAGCGCAGCTTGAAGCCCGCTGCTTGATGCTTTCGTCGAACAACGTTCTTTTCCCGGCCAACGGCGATCCCTCGATCGTGCCGTCGCAGGACATGGTGCTCGGTCTTTACTACTCGACCCGTGAACGCATCAATGCCCCGGGCGAAGGCATGTTCTTTGAAAACATCGAAGAAGTGCAGCGCGCCTTAGACGCTCACGCCATTGTTCTGCAGACCCGCTGCACGGTGCGTATCCGTGAAGTGGACGTGAACAAGGAAACCGGCGAAAAGACCGAACGCATGAAGCGTTATGAAACGACCGCCGGCCGTGCGCTTCTGTCTTCGATCCTTCCCGACGGCATGAGCTTTGCTGAACTCAACCGGACCTTAAAGAAGAAGGAAATCGCCAAACTCATCAACCGCTGCTTCCGCAAGTGCGGTCTGCGCGCCACGGTGATGTTTGCCGACCAGCTGAAAAATAACGGTTACCGTCTCGCAACGCTTGCCGGTATTTCGATCTGCATCGGCGATATGACCGTTCCGCAGAAGAAGGCCGCGCTCGTGTCGGCTGCTGAAGATGAAGTGAAGGCGATTGAAGAGCAGTACACCTCGGGTCTTGTGACGAAGGGTGAACGCTACAACAAGGTGATTGATATCTGGGGCCGTACGTCCGACGAAGTCGGTAAGGTCATGATGAAGGAACTCTCCAATGAGGCCGTCATCGACCGTCACGGCAACAAGACCACGCAGGAATCGTTCAACTCGATTTACATGATGGCTGACTCCGGTGCCCGTGGTTCCGCAGCGCAGATTCGTCAGGTTGCCGGTATGCGCGGCCTGATGGCCAAGCCCGACGGCTCCATTATCGAAACGCCGATTACGTCGAACTTCCGCGAAGGTCTGAACGTTCTGCAGTACTTTATTTCGACCCACGGTGCCCGTAAGGGTCTCGCGGATACGGCCTTAAAGACCGCTAACTCCGGTTACCTCACCCGCCGTCTCGTAGACGTGACGCAGGACCTGGTTGTGGTTGAAGACGACTGCGGCACCACTGACGGCGTTGTGATGCGTCCGCTCGTTGAAGGCGGCGAAGTCATTCAGGCGCTGCGCGACCGCGTGTTGGGCCGTGTGACGGCTGAACCCGTCTACGACAACAACAAGGAAGTGCTCGTTGAAGCCGGTGTGCTCATTGACGAAGACATCTGCGATAAGCTCGATGCCGAAGGCGTGGATGCCGTGAAGGTCCGTACGCCGCTCACCTGCCACACCCGCTACGGTCTGTGCGCGAAGTGCTACGGCCGTGATCTCGGACGCGGCACGCTTGTGAACGCCGGTGAGTCCGTGGGCGTCATCGCCGCTCAGTCCATCGGTGAACCGGGCACGCAGCTTACGATGCGTACGTTCCACATCGGTGGTGCGGCAAGCCGTGCGGCGGTTGCTTCCAGCGTTGAAGCCAAGAACGCCGGCGTGGTAAGCTTCTCCCCGTCGATGCGTTACGTCCAGAACGGTAAGAAAGAACTCATCGTCATTTCCCGCTCGGGCGAACTCATCATCACGGACGCCAACACGGGACGTGAACGTGAACGTCATAAGGTGCCCTACGGTGCGACGCTTCTGATTAAGCCCGACGAGGAAGTGAAGTCCGGCCAGCAGCTCGCCGCCTTTGACCCGATGACGCTGCCGATTATTTCCGAATACGCCGGCTCCGTGAAGTTCGAAAACGTCGTTGAAAACGTCACCGTGATGAATCAGGTTGACGAAGTGACGGGTTTGAGCTCCATGGTTGTGATCGACCCGAAGCGTACGACGAGCTCGAAGTCCTCAAAGACCAAGTCCACGGCCGCCAACGTCATGCGTCCGCTCGTTCACCTCTTGGACGAAGAGGGCCACGAAGTGAAGATTCCGGGGACCGATCACGCTGTGACGATTCAGCTGCCGGTGGGCGCCATTATCGTGGTGCGCGACGGCCAGACGATTCATCAGGGCGAAGTGCTCGCACGTATCCCGCGTGAAAGTCAGAAGACCCGTGATATTACGGGCGGTCTGCCGCGAGTGGCCGAACTCTTTGAAGCCAGAAGCCCCAAGGACGCCGGCATGCTCGCCGAAGAAACCGGTACGGTTACGTTCGGCAAGGAAACCAAGGGTAAGCAGCGCCTCATCATCACCGACAACGACGGTGTTGAACACGAGTTCCTGATCAGCAAGGACAAGCAGATCCTCGTGCACGACGGTCAGATCGTGCAGCGCGGTGAAGAAATCGTGGAGGGTCCTGCCGATCCGCACGACATTCTGCGTCTGCTCGGCATTGAGGAGCTTGCGCGCTACATCGTCGACGAAGTGCAGGACGTCTACCGTCTGCAGGGCGTGAAGATCAACGACAAGCACATCGAAGTGATTGTCCGTCAGATGCTGCGCCGCGTGCAGATCACGGATCCGGGCGACACGCACTTTATCCCGGGCGAACAGGTTGAACGCAGCGAAATGCTCGACGAAAACGACCGCGTTGTCGCCGAAGGCAAGACGCCGGCGAAGTACGACAACGTCCTGCTCGGCATCACGAAGGCTTCTTTGTCCACCGACTCCTTCATTTCCGCCGCTTCCTTCCAGGAAACGACGCGCGTTCTGACTGAAGCCGCCATTATGGGTAAGGAAGACGATCTGCGCGGCCTGAAGGAAAACGTGATCGTGGGCCGTCTGATTCCGGCCGGTACGGGCTTGGCCTACCACAAGGCCCGCCGCGCCAAGGATGAGATGGAACGCCGTATGGGTCAGGATCCCTCCGAAGCCCGCCGTGTCGCCGAAGAGATGTTCGAGTCGACCGATGCGGAAACCGAGAAGGAAGCTGAAGCCATGCGCGAAGAGATGTTCATGAGCGGCGATGCGGGTAAGGGCGGTTTGTCCGCAGCCCGCCGCGCGGCTGAAGAACTCTTTGCTCAGCCTGAGGAAGAAAAGAAAGAGGACGAAGAAAAGAAGTCTGAATAAGACGGAGTCTGAGTCTAAAAAAGTGCCGCCCGGGGTTTATACCTGCGGATGGCACTTGTAAGGGAAAGCGAAAAGGGCGGAAGGTTTGCCCGAAACGCTTTCCCTTTTTTATGTGAGGCTCGCGCGTTTCAGAAGGTCAGCTGCCGCAGCGCGCGCTTCCTCAATAATTGTTTCTTCCCCGGGGACGTGTCCCTTTTCCATGATGACCGCGCCGTTACAGATTACGGTGTCGATACTGGAACTCTGAGCGCTGTAAACCCAGTCGGAGATGAGGTTGTAGCCCGGGGTAAAGCGCGTGGAATTATCGGTGCGGATAAGGAGGGCGTCAGCGGCGGCACCCTCGTGGATCACGCCCGCATTAAGCCCGAAAGCGTCAGCGCCTGCGCGCGTAGCCCAGTCAAAAACCTGATGGGCGGGGAGCACCTCGGGACCAAAATTCACCTTCGCGAGAAGCGCTGCGAATTTCATTTCCTCCCGCATGTCGACATTATTGTTAGAGGCGCAGCCGTCGGTACCGAGCGCGACGCGGCAGCCCGCGTCCGTCACCGCCTTGGAGCGGAAAACGCCGCTTGCGAGCTTCATGTTGGAAGACGGATTGTGCGAGAGGGTAGAGCGGCGCTTCGCGAGGATTTCAATATCGGCGTCGGTGAGATGCACGCAGTGCGCAAGCACTGATTTTTCCGTGAGAAGCCCCAGGCTGTCGCAGTACGCGGTGGGGGTCATCCCGTGCGCCTTGATGCAGTCGGCGTTTTCCTGCGCGGTTTCGGACAAGTGCATGTGCAGCGTGAGGCCGTTGTCGCGCACAAAGTTGGCGCAGCGCTTTAAAAGATCGGTCCCTGCGGTGTAGACGGCGTGCGGTGCGACGGTAACGCCGATTAAAGTTCCTTCGAGGTTGCGGGCAAGGCGTTTGGTGCGGGCAAAGGCTTCATTTAAAACGGCCGTGCCGCGCCTGTCCATCACGGTGTCCGCGACAAGCGCACGAACGCCCAGCTCTTCGGCGGCACGGATCGTTTCCTCCACAAGCCAGTACATGTCGTTAAAGAGCACCGACCCGGACTTGATCATCTCGAGAATGGCGAGCTTCGAGCCCACGTAAATGTCGTGCGCCGTGAGTTTGGCTTCCAGCGGCCAGATGCGGTCGTTAAGCCACGTAAAAAGTGCCATATCGTCGCCGTAGCCGCGCAAAAGGGCCATCGCCTGATGGGTGTGCGTGTTGTAAAAGGGCGGCAAAAGCGCCATGCCGTGCGCGTCAATGACGCGGTCTGCACCGGCGGTCTCAGGCGCCTTTAAATCCGCAAAAACGCCCTTATTGATGAGCACATGCGTGCGGCTGCCGTTAAGCGTCACGTTTCTTAAGAGTAGGCTCGTCATGGTGTGGTGGTCTTCGCTTAAAAAATCAGATCAGATCGAGCTCTTCACCCAACAGGCCGCCCGCGCGGGTGTCGGCAAGAATCGCGGCTTCAAGTTCGGCCGGAGGATCAATGACGCCGCGGGCTTCGGGGTGTCCGGTAAGCCAAAGGGCCCCTGCGTTATGAAGGGCCATGGTGGCGTCAATGTACTTCATGAGCGTGGGTTCGGTGAGAATAAAGTTAAGCGGCCGCTTTCCTTCCAGAACGCGCGAAGCGGGAACGCCCGGGCCGTATTCATCCTCCACGCCCATATTGGCCAGGAGAGCCCGGCTTTCGGTGTAAGCGCGGGCATCAGCCGCGTATGTCGCTGCGCCGGCCACACCCGTGGCGGTGACAACGGCGTGGGCTGCTGCGACAGCCTTTTCAACGGCGGCTTTGTCGTTAAAGGCAATCCACGTGACGTCCGTGAGGGTTTTAAGGCGCGCTGAGATCGTGGAGGGTTCCGTCACCACACTGATGCGGGCGCCGAGCTGATGCGCGTAGGTGATGAGACCGGTGCCCACCTTGCCGCTGCCGAAAATGACAAGGTTTTTCCCCGTCCAGTCTTTAAATCCGAGCTGTGCCATAGCGCGGTAAAAGCTTTCGCCTGTCCCGAGACACGTTTCAATGCGCTTGATGCGGCCCGCGTCGGCGATGAAAACGGGATGCGCGGGATTTTTGTAATGCGGCACTCCGGAGCGCGTGAGTTCGACGGTGCCGATACGGGTCGGGCTTTCGATAAAGGCGGCGGCACAGTCAAGAATGAGGTCGTACTGCCCGGCATCTGACCGGGCATCCGCGACCGCAATGCCGTTTGCTCTTAAGCAGTCAAGGGCGGCCGGGTCATTGGGCATGACCTCTGAAATCCCGACCGTGAGCCGGGCGCCTGCGGCCGCAAGTGCCCGGTATTTGGCAAAGGTGTTGAAGTAAACGGGGGTGGCGTCAAGCACCGAGAGCCCTTCAAAGGGCCGGGTTCGGGCCCAGCGGGCTGTTTGTGCGCAAAGGGCGGGGTATTCGTCGGGTTTGTAGCGCGCTTTCAGCGGCGCATCAAAGACAGAAGTGAACATAGGTGCTTAAAACGACAAACGGAAAAACGCAGGCAGCGGGCTCAAAACACAACATCCTGTGCAAAGTGCACGCATTATGACAAAGCGGCGGGGAAAATTGCGCAAAAAGAGCATGAGACGCTTGACATTATTGGAAAAAAATACGATACTCCCGTTCTTTTCCGAAGCCTGCAGATTGTCGGAGGCCGTTTTGTGCGTCCGAAGGCTGCTTTGCAGGAAAGGAAAAGAATTCACCAGCAACATGTCTCCCCGAGAACCTTTCGGACGTGTGCCGCAAAGGGGCGAGGGGATGGTTTTACACAGAAAATACGGACACTATGCCCACTATTAATCAGCTTGTGCGCAAGCCCCGTGAGCTTACGCATGACAAAAGCAAGAGCCCTGCTCTGAAAAACAGCCCGCAGAAGCGCGGTGTTTGCACCAAGGTCTACACGACGACCCCGAAGAAGCCGAACTCGGCTCTGCGTAAGGTCGCCAAGGTCCGCCTCACCAACGGCTTTGAAGTGATTTCCTACATCGGCGGCGAAGGCCACAACCTGCAGGAACACTCCGTGGTTCTCATCCGCGGCGGCCGTGTGAAGGATCTTCCCGGTGTGCGTTATCACATCGTGCGCGGTTCTCTCGATACCCAGGGTGTCAAGGATCGTAAGCAGGCTCGTTCCAAGTACGGCGCCAAGCGCCCGAAGGCAGCGTAATTCGCGGCGACACTTGTCAGCCGTAAATGGACGGTCCGCGCTTAAAACTGGACCGAGTAAGTCGCAGTCGCCCGGAAGCTTTTCCGAGTGTGTACTGCATTAAGTAATACAAGGCCCCGGACAAAGCAAACGAAGTTTCCGGCAGGCCTTAAAGACTGAAGACAACGAAAGAGGAAAAAATGCCCCGTCGTCGCGAAGTACCCAAGCGTGAGATTCTCCCTGATCCGAAGTTCGGCAGCGTTGAAATCTCCAAATTCATCAACGTCGTCATGCTCGACGGCAAGAAGGCCGTCGCTGAACGCATCGTCTACGGTGCTCTGCAGCACATTGAAGAAAAGTCCGGCAAGAACGCTCTTGAAGTGTTCACGACCGCCCTCAACAACGTCCGTCCGCTCGTGGAAGTGAAGAGCCGCCGTATCGGCGGTGCGAACTACCAGGTGCCGGTTGAGGTCCGTCCTGTCCGCCGTCTGGCTCTGGCAATGCGCTGGCTGCGTGAAAGCGCGAAAGCCCGTTCCGAAAAGTCTATGCCCCAACGCTTGGCTGGTGAGCTGTTGGAAGCTGCGGAAGGCCGCGGCGGTGCTATGAAGAAGCGTGACGAAGTGCATCGTATGGCTGAAGCCAACAAGGCCTTCTCGCATTTCCGCTTCTAATTCTGACAATCCGATGCGGGAGAAGCCCTTCGGGCGTCTCTCCCGTGTCATTACCCTGATAAGAGTAAATAAGTCATGGCTCGTACTACTCCGATTTCGCGCTACCGCAATATCGGTATTTCTGCCCACATTGACGCGGGCAAGACCACGACGACCGAACGTATTCTGTTCTTCACGGGCGTCAACCATAAGCTCGGTGAAGTCCACGACGGCGCTGCCACGATGGACTGGATGGAACAGGAACAGGAACGTGGTATCACGATTACGTCCGCCGCTACGACCTGCTTCTGGCGCGGCATGGACATGCAGTACCAACCGTACCGTTTCAACATCATCGACACCCCGGGGCACGTCGACTTCACGGTTGAAGTCGAACGTTCCATGCGTGTGTTGGACGGCGCGGTGATGGTTTACTGCGCTGTGGGCGGCGTTCAGCCCCAGTCTGAAACCGTTTGGCGTCAGGCCAACAAGTACGGCGTTCCCCGTATTGCGTTCGTCAACAAGATGGACCGCACGGGCGCCAACTTCTTCAAGGTCGTCGATCAGATGGAAAAGCGTCTGAAGGCGCACCCCGTGCCGATCGTGATTCCGATCGGTGCCGAAGACAACTTCAAGGGTGTGGTTGACCTCATCCGCATGAAGGGCATCATCTGGGACGAAGCCAGCCAGGGCACGAAGTTCGAATACATCGACATCCCGGCTGAACTCGCTGAAGAAGCCAAGGTCTGGCACGATAAGATGGTCGAAAGCGCTGCTGAAGCAAGCGAAGACCTCATGAACAAGTACCTTGAAGAAGGTGAATTAAGCCACGAAGAAATCGTGAAGGGTATCCGCCAGCGCTGCATCGCCGGCGAAATCCAGCCGATGTTCTGCGGCTCCTCCTTCAAGAATAAGGGCGTGCAGCGTATGCTCGACGGCGTGATTGAATTCCTGCCGTCTCCGGTTGACATTCCCCCGGTTAAGGGCTTTGACCTCAACGACCAGGAAGTCGAACGTGAAGCAAGCGACGATGCGCCGTTCTCGGCACTGGCCTTCAAGATCATGACCGACCCCTATGTCGGCCAGCTCACCTTCCTGCGCGTTTATTCCGGCATCCTGAAGTCCGGCGAAACCGTTCTCAACTCCGTCAAGGACAAGAAGGAACGTATCGGCCGTCTGCTGCAGATGCACGCCAACGAACGTAAGGAAATCACGGAAAGCGAAGCCGGCGACATCGCCGCTGCCGTGGGCCTGAAGGATGTTACGACCGGCGATACGCTCTGCGACATGGCCAAGCCCATCATCCTCGAACGCATGGAATTCCCGGAACCTGTGATTTCTCAGGCTGTGGAACCCAAGACCAAGGCCGACCAGGAAAAGATGGCGCTCGCCCTCGGGCGTCTCGCCCGCGAAGACCCGTCCTTCCGCGTGCGCACCGACGAAGAAAGCGGCCAGACGATTATTTCCGGTATGGGCGAACTGCACCTGGAAATCATTGTCGACCGTATGCGTCGTGAATTCGGTGTGGAAGCCACGGTCGGTAAGCCCCAGGTTGCCTACCGCGAAACGATCCGCTCCACGGTCGAAAACGCCGAATGCAAGTTTGCCAAGCAGTCCGGCGGCCGCGGCCAGTACGGTCACGTCGTGCTTAAGCTCGAACCGCTCCCTGCCGGCAAGGGCTTTGAGTTCGTCGATGCCATTAAGGGCGGTGTGGTTCCGCGTGAATACATCCCGGCGGTTGAAAAGGGCGTCGAAGACACCCTCAAGGCCGGTGTGCTCGCCGGTTACCCGGTTGTGGACGTGAAGGTCACGCTGCACTTCGGTTCTTACCACGAAGTCGACTCGAACGAAAACGCGTTTAAGATGGCCGCCTCCATGGCCTTCAAGGACGGTATGCGTAAAGCCAACCCCGTTCTGCTTGAACCGATCATGAAGGTCGAAGTCGAAACGCCGGAAGAAAAGATGGGCGACGTGATGGGCGATCTTTCCAGCCGCCGCGGCGTCATCCAGGGTATGGATGACCTCATGGGCGGCGGCAAGGCGATCCGCTGCGAAGTGCCGCTTTCCGAAATGTTCGGCTACTCCACGTCGCTGCGTTCTCTGACGCAGGGCCGTGCAACCTACGTGATGGAATTCGACCACTACGCGGAAGCTCCGCGCAACGTGGCTGAAGCCATCATCGCTGAAAAGACCAAGTAATCAACCCGTTTTGCAGTAAGGGGCCGGAAAATCCCTTTCCGGCTCCGGCAAAACAGACAGTCAATTTAAAAAGGACCATAAAAAATGGCCAAGGAAAAATTTGAACGAACCAAGCCGCACGTTAACGTCGGCACCATCGGTCACGTTGACCACGGTAAGACGACGCTCACTGCTGCTATCTGCACGGTTCTCTCCAAGAAGTTCGGCGGCGAAGCCAAGGCTTACGACCAGATCGACGCGGCTCCTGAAGAAAAGGCCCGCGGCATCACGATCAACACCGCTCACGTTGAATACGAAACCGCCAAGCGCCACTACGCTCACGTCGACTGCCCGGGGCACGCCGACTATGTGAAGAACATGATTACCGGTGCTGCCCAGATGGACGGCGCCATCCTCGTTGTGTCCGCTGCTGACGGCCCCATGCCCCAGACGCGTGAACACATCCTTCTGGCCCGCCAGGTGGGTGTTCCCTACATCATCGTCTACCTGAACAAGTGCGACATGGTTGACGATCCGGAACTGCTCGAGCTCGTTGAAATGGAAGTCCGCGAACTTCTGTCGAGCTACGACTTCCCGGGCGACACGATCCCGATCATCAAGGGTTCCGCCAAGCTCGCTCTGGAAGGCGACACGGGTGAACTCGGCGAACAGTCCATCATGAAGCTCGCCGAAACGCTCGATGACTACATCCCGACGCCGCAGCGCGCTCTGGATCAGCCGTTCCTGATGCCGATCGAAGACGTGTTCTCGATTTCCGGCCGCGGCACCGTTGTGACGGGCCGTGTCGAACGCGGTGTGATCCGCGTCGGCGACGAAATCGAAATCGTCGGCATCAAGCCCACGCAGAAGACGACCTGCACGGGCGTGGAAATGTTCCGTAAGCTGCTTGACGAAGGCGAAGCCGGTGACAACGTCGGTATTCTGCTGCGTGGCACGAAGCGTGAAGACGTGGAACGCGGTCAGGTTCTCGCGAAGCCCGGCACGATCACCCCGCACACGAAGTTCACGGCTGAAGTGTACGTTCTGACGAAGGAAGAAGGCGGCCGCCACACCCCGTTCTTCAAGGGCTATCGTCCGCAGTTCTACTTCCGTACGACGGACGTGACCGGTACGATCGAACTGCCGGAAGGCACCGAAATGGTGATGCCCGGCGACAACATCACGATGACCGTTCAGCTCATTTGCCCGATCGCTATGGAAGCCGGTCTCCGCTTCGCTATTCGTGAAGGCGGTCACACCGTGGGCGCCGGCGTCGTTGCCAAGATCATCGAGTAATTTTTGATACTCGTTTGAAAACTTGACAGTTTTAGGGGGTGCAGATATACTGCGCCCCCTTAGTTCTTTTATCTGTTCTTTTTCAGGAATACATCCAATGCAGTCTCAGCGCATCCGCATCCGCCTCAAGGCGTTTGACTACAAGCTGATCGATCAGTCCGCTCTCGAAATCGTTGACACCGCCAAGCGCACCGGCGCCGTGGTCCGCGGACCGGTTCCGCTTCCCACGCGCATCCAGCGTTTCGACATCCTGCGTTCCCCGCACGTCAACAAGACGAGCCGTGATCAGCTCGAAATCCGCACCCATCAGCGTCTGATGGACATCATTGACCCGACGGACAAGACCGTGGACGCGCTCATGAAGCTCGATCTGCCGGCCGGCGTCGACGTCAAGATCAAGGTGCAGTAATCTGAAAAGGTTTTAAACGCAGGGTTTCTTCAGGGCTCTTCGGCAGAAGGTGAGGAGCAGGGGAGACCGGCGTTTTTTCATGTCGTTTCTGGCTTCCGAAGCAATCGATCGGTGTTCGAATACTTGCAGACGAACCTCCCGTCGTGAAACGATTTTTTTAAAGTACGGTCCCGGCCAATCGTAGCCGGGGTGGAGAAATAAATGAGTGATAAGCTCGGCTTAGTCGGCCGCAAGATCGGCATGACGCGCATCTTCCAGGATGACGGCAAGTCCGTCCCCGTGACGGTGCTCGATGTGTCCGGTAACCGTGTCACGCGTGTGAAGACGGTGGAAACCGACGGCTACAATGCAATCCAAGTCGCGTTCGGCACGAAAAAGCCCACGCGCGTCAACAAGGCTGCTGCCGGTGAATTCGCCAAGGCTGGCGTTGAAGCCGCTGCCGTGTTGAAAGAGTTCCATATCGATGCTGACAAAGTTGCCGAATACAAGCCCGGCACTGTTCTCGGCGCCGACATCTTCACGGAAGGCCAGAAGGTCGACGTGACCGGCACCACCATCGGTAAGGGGTTTGCCGGCGTTATCAAGCGCCACCACTTCTCGTCCAACCGTGCCAGCCACGGTAACTCCGTGACGACCCGTGCACCGGGCTCTATCGGTAACCGTCAGGATCCGGGCCGTGTTTTCCCGGGTAAGCGTATGGCCGGTCAGCTCGGCAACGCCCAGCGTACGACGCAGAACCTGGTTGTGGCCCGCGTCGATGCTGAACGCGGTCTGCTGCTCGTCCGCGGTGCCGTTCCCGGTTCCAAGGGCGGTGAAGTCGTCGTGCGTGCGGCGGTCAAGGCCTAATTAGGAGCGATCAATGGAACTCAATGTACTCAATGAACAGGGCCAGGAATCGGCAAAGCTTGCCGCTTCCGATACCGTGTTCGGTCGTGAATACAACGAAGCCCTGGTGCACCAGCTCGTGGTTGCCTACCAGGCCAACGCTCGTCAGGGTACCCGTGCGCAGCTTAACCGCCGCGACGTGCACCACACGACGAAGAAGCCCTGGCGTCAGAAGGGAACGGGCCGTGCCCGCTCCGGTATGAGCTCGTCTCCCCTGTGGAGAGGCGGCGGCCGTACCTTCCCGAATACGCCGGATGAAAACTTCACCCAGAAGATCAACAAGAAGGCCTATCGTGCCGCCATGCAGACGATCTTTTCCAAGCTCGCTGCCGACGGTCGCCTTGTTGTGATCGATTCGATCAGCGCCGAAACCCCGAAGACGAAGGATTTCGCCGCTAAGCTGAAGGCTCTCGGTGCCGTTGAACACGTCATGGTGATCACCGCTGAAGTCTCTGACAACCTGTACCTGGCTTCCCGCAACCTCAAGAACGTTCTGGTTGTGGAGCCGCGCTACGCCGATCCGCTCAGCCTGATCTACTACAAGAAGATCGTGGTGACGAAGGATGCGGTCGCCAAGATCGAGGAGATGCTGGGATGAAACAAGATCGTCTGTTGAAGGTGCTTGCCGGCCCCGTGATCTCCGAAAAGAGCACGATGCTCGCCGAAAAGAACCGTCAGTACACGTTCCGCGTCGTGCCCTGTGCCACGAAGGCGGAAGTCAAGGCCGCTGTCGAACTGCTCTTTAAGGTCAAGGTCGACGGTGTTCAGATTCTGAATGTGAAGGGTAAGGTCAAGCGCGCCGGCCGTAACGGCGGTGTGCGCAGCGATGTCCGCAAGGCCTACGTCACCCTCGCTCAGGGTCAGGAAATCAACTTCGCGCAAGAGGTGAAGTAAATGGCTCTCGTCAAAACCAAACCGACGTCGGCCGGCCGCCGCCACATGGTGAAGGTCGTTACGCCCGGTCTGCATACCGGCAAGCCTTTTGCCGCGCTTACCGAGAAGAAGAACCGCGGTTCCGGCCGCAACAACAACGGTCACATTACGTGCCGTCACAAGGGCGGCGGCTCCAAGCGTGCCTACCGTCTGATCGACTTCCTGCGCAACAAGGACGGCATCTCCGCCCGCGTTGAACGCATCGAATACGATCCGAACCGTTCTTCTCACATTGCTCTGGTGTGCTATGCCGACGGCGAACGCCGTTACATCATTGCTCCCAAGGGCCTGAAGGTCAATGACACGATCATGTCGGGTCAGGAAGCTGCGATTAAGGTCGGCAACACCCTTCCGCTCCGCAACATCCCTGTGGGCACCACGATTCACTGCATCGAAATGCTGCCGGGCAAGGGCGCTCAGCTCGTCCGTTCCGCCGGTGCGTTCGCTCAGCTGATCGCCCGCGAAGGTGACTACGCTCAGGTCCGCCTGCGTTCCGGTGAAGTGCGCCGCATTCTTATCGAATGCCGTGCCACGATCGGTACCGTTGGTAACGAAGAAAACAGCCTGCGTGAACTCGGCAAGGCCGGTGCCACCCGTTGGCGCGGCATCCGTCCGACCGTCCGCGGTAAGGTGATGAACCCGGTTGACCATCCGCACGGCGGTGGTGAAGGCCGTACCGGTACGGGTCGTCCGCCTGTTACGCCTTGGGGTCAGCTCACCAAGGGTTACCGTACTCGCAACTCCAAGCGCACGGACTCCATGATCGTCCAGCGCCGTTATGACAAGTAAGGGGGCCTCGTAATGTCTCGTTCGTTAAAGAAAGGACCGTTTGTCGACGGTTCTCTCATGAAGAAGGTCGAAGCCGCCCAGGCCAGTCGTGACAAGCGTCCGATCAAGACCTGGTCGCGCCGCAGCACGATTGTCCCCGAATTCATCGGTCTGACGATCGCTGTTCACAACGGCCGCCAGCACGTACCTGTGTACGTCAATGAAAACATGGTCGGCCACAAGCTCGGCGAATTTGCTCTGACGCGTACCTTCCACGGTCACGCTGTGAGCGCCGACAAGAAGGTCAAGGGGTAATGTAAATGGAAACTACTGCAATTGTCCGTGGTGTTCGCCTCTCGGCTCAGAAGGGCCGTCTGGTTGCAGACCTCGTTCGCGGTAAGCCCGTGGACAAGGCCCTCAACATCCTCGCGTTCACGCAGAAGCGCGCTGCCGTCATCATCAAGAAGGCGCTCGAATCTGCCATCGCCAACGCCGAGCACAACGACGGTGCCGACATTGACGATCTGCGCGTGAAGAAGATCTACGTGGAAAAGGCCACGACGCTGCGCCGTTTCGGTGCCCGCGCCAAGGGCCGCGGTACGCGTATCTCGAAGCAGACCAGCCACATCTTTGTGACGGTCGGCGACTAAGGTAAAGGTGAACCATGGGTCAGAAAATTAATCCTACCGGCTTCCGCCTTCCCGTTACGCGCAACTGGACGTCGCGCTGGTACGCGGTCGGCCGTGAATTTTCCCGTACGCTCGGCGAAGACCTCCGTGTCCGCGCCTTCCTTGAGAAGAAGCTCAAGGCTGCGAGCGTTTCCCGTATCCTGATCGAGCGTCCCGCCAACAACGCCCGCATCACGATTTTCTCTGCTCGTCCCGGTGTTGTGATCGGCAAGCAGGGTGCTGACATCGAACAGCTCAAGGCTGAAGTTCAGAAGATGGTCGGTGTGCCCGTGCACATCAACATCGAAGAAGTCCGCCGTCCTGAGCTCGATGCGCAGTTGATCGCCGACGGCATCACCCAGCAGCTTGAAAAGCGCGTGATGTTCCGCCGCGCCATGAAGCGCTCGATGCAGAACGCCATGCGTCTCGGTGCCAAGGGCATCAAGATCATGAGCGCCGGCCGCTTAAACGGCGCCGAAATCGCCCGTACCGAATGGTACCGCGAAGGCCGCGTTCCGCTTCAGACGCTGCGTGCCAACATTGACTACGGTTTTTCCGAAGCCAATACCACGTACGGCGTGATCGGCGTGAAGGTGTGGGTCTACAAGGGTGACAACCTCGGCCGTGATGAGGCTGTTGAAGCGGCTCCGGCTCCTGCCGACCGTGAAGACCGCCGTCGTCGTCCGAGCCGCCGTCCCCGTAAGGCCGAGGGCGCTGAAGGCGAGGGCAAACCCGCCGCCCGCCGCAGCCGCAAGGCCGCTGCTCCTGCAGCTGCCGAAGCTAACAAAGACGGAGAATAATCGATGCTGCAACCGAATCGTACCAAGTACCGTAAGGACCAGAAGGGTCGCAACTACGGTCTGGCTCAGCGCGGCGCGAACGTTTCGTTCGGTGACTTTGGTCTCAAGGTTATCGAACGCGGTCGCCTGACGGCCCGTCAGATCGAAGCTGCACGTCGTGCTCTGACGCGCCACATCAAGCGCGGCGGCCGTGTGTGGATCCGTGTGTTTCCGGACAAGCCCATTTCGAGCAAACCCGCCGAAGTCCGTATGGGTAACGGTAAGGGTAACCCTGAATACTGGGTTGCGCTGGTCCAGCCGGGCCGCGTGCTCTATGAAATGGACGGCGTTGACGAGAACCTTGCCCGCGAGGCCTTTGCCCTTGCTGCCGCAAAGCTTCCTCTGAAGACGAAGTTCGTTGTCCGCCAGATCGGCATGTAAGGAGACGGACATGAAGGCAAAAGAACTGCGCGCCATGGATGAGGCTGCGCTTAACAAGGAACTGAATGACCTGCTGCACGCACACTTCAAGCTGCGTGTTCAGAAGGCCACTCAGCAGCTCCAGAACACGAACCAGCTGCGCACGACGCGCCGTGACATTGCGCGCGTTCGCACGGTTCTCGCTCAGAAGGCGGCCGCGAAATGACGGAAAATAACGTTGAAACCAAGGCGCTCACCCGTACTCTCGTCGGTACGGTCACGAGCGACAAGATGGATAAGACTGTGACGGTCCTCGTGGAACGCCGCGTCAAGCATCCTCTCTACGGCAAGTACATCGTGCAGAACAAGAAGTACCATGCGCACGACGAAAGCAACACCTGCGGTATCGGTGACAAGGTGGAAATCGCTGAGTCCCGTCCGATCTCCAAGACCAAGTCCTGGAAGGTCACCCGCGTGATCGAAAAGGCCGTCGTCATCTAAGCCGACTGCGTTTTCAAAAACTGCTTGCAAGTAAGCCGGATTTTCGGCTATACTTGCGAGCCTGCGAAAAAGCCGACCGCAAGGTCGGCCTTTTCGTCGCATTTTCCGGATCATCCGGACCAGTGTTTCTGCCCGCCAGACTGCAGTGACGGCGGTGTTTCTCGGAAGCAGGGGTACGGTGTGGTCTTTCTCCCGTACGGGACCAATACTATCCGTGACTTCACGGAATAAGTTGGAAATTACGTAGCCATGATTCAGATGCAAAGCAGACTGGACGTCGCCGATAACACCGGTGCGCGTTCAGTAATGTGTTTTAAGGTGTTGGGCGGCTCCAAGCGCCGCTATGCAAACATCGGTGACGTCATCAAGGTGACGGTAAAAGAAGCTGCCCCGCGCGGTCGCGTCAAGAAGGGTGAGGTCTACAACGCTGTTGTGGTCCGCACCGCCAAAGGCGTGCGTCGTGCCGACGGCTCTCTCGTCCGTTTTGACGGCAACGCCGTTGTTTTGCTCAACTCGAAGCTCGAGCCTGTGGGCACCCGTATCTTCGGACCGGTCACGCGCGAACTGCGTACCGAGAAGTTCATGAAGATCGTGTCTCTCGCTCCCGAAGTGATTTAAGGAGGCCGACAAGATGCAACGCATCCGTAAAGGTGACGAAGTCATCGTCATCGCCGGCAAGGACAAGGGTAAGAAGGGCGTCGTCCTTTCCCGCGTCGATGAAAACCATGTGACCGTTGAAGGCGTCAACGTTGCCAAGAAGCACGTTCGTCCCAATCCGATGACCGGCGTTGAAGGCGGCATCGTTGATAAGGTTTTGCCGATTGACCACTCCAATGTGATGCTCGTCAATCCCGCAACCGGTAAGGGCGACCGCGTCGGCTTTAAGGTTGTCGACGGCAAGAAGGTCCGCGTGTTCAAAAGCAACGGCGCCCAGGTCGGCGCCAAGGCGTAAGGAGTCCGGACGATGAGTCGTTTTCACACTCTCTACAACGACGTTGTTGTTCCCGAACTCACCAAGAAGTTCGGCTACAAGACGATCATGCAGGTTCCCCGCATCACCAAGATCACCCTCAACATGGGTGTCGGTGAAGCCGTGAACGATAAGAAGATGGTCGACAACGCTGTTGCCGATATGACCAAGATCGCCGGCCAGAAGCCTGCCGTCACCCGTACCCGTAAGGCCATCGCGAACTTCAAGATCCGCGAAGACATGCCCATCGGCTGCAAGGTGACCCTGCGCGGCGAACGTATGTATGACTTCCTTGACCGCCTGGTGACCATCGCCTTCCCGCGCGTCCGCGACTTCCGCGGTGTGTCGGGCCGTGCCTTTGACGGCCGCGGCAACTACAACATCGGCCTCAAAGAACAGATCATTTTCCCGGAAATCGAATACGACAAGATTGATGCAATCCGTGGTATGAACATTTCCATTACGACGACGGCCAAGACCGATGAAGAAGCCAAGGCGCTTCTCGCGGGCTTTCACTTCCCGTTCCGCAATTAAGCCCAGAAGGTGCTAGGAAAATGGCAAAGTTATCTTTGATCAACCGCGAACTCAAGCGTGAAGCCACTGTGGCTAAGTTTGCGGCTAAGCGCGCCGAACTGAAGGCGATTATTAACGACGCTGCCCGCCCGATGGAAGAACGTCTGGCTGCGCGCGCCAAGCTCCAGACGCTTCCGCGTGATGCGAGCCCCGTGCGCCTGCGCAACCGCTGCGGCCTCACCGGCCGTCCGCGCGGTACGTTCCGTAAATTCGGTCTGGCCCGCGGCATGATCCGTGATGCGGCCATGCGCGGTGACATTCCCGGCCTTGTTAAGGCCAGCTGGTAAAGCGAGGAGATTACTAAATGAGTATGAGTGATCCGATCGCCGATATGCTGACCCGTATCCGCAACGGGCAGATCGTCGACAAGACTGAAGTTGTGATGCCGAGCTCCAAGCTCAAGGTGGCCATTGCCACGGTGCTTAAGGACGAAGGCTACATCGACGGTTTCTCCGTTGTGAGCAACGAAGGCAAGTCTGAACTGCATATCGGCTTGAAGTACTATGACGGCCGTCCCGTGATCGAACGCATTGAACGTGTGTCTCGTCCCGGACTTCGTATCTACAAGAACCACGGTTCCATCCCGCAGGTGATGAACGGCCTGGGCATCGCGATCGTTTCCACCCCCAAGGGTGTGATGACCGACCGCAAGGCCCGCTCCGAAGGCATCGGCGGCGAAGTTCTGTGCTACGTCGCTTAATTGAGGGGAGAACAATATGAGTCGTATTGGTAAGCTTCCCGTTCACCTGGGTAAGGGCGTCGACTGCAAGATCGTCGACGGCAACATCATCGTCAAGGGCCCTAAGGGCGAAGTGACGATGCACGTTCTTCCCATGGTCGGCGTCGACATCAAGGACGGTGTTGTGCACTTCACGCAGTTGAATGAAACCCGTGAATCCAACGCCAACATGGGCACGATGCGTGCCCTCGTCAACGACATGAACAAGGGCGTTACCGTGGGCTTTGAAAAGAAGCTCACGCTCGTGGGCGTGGGCTATCGTGCCCAGGCTCAGGGTGACAAGCTCAATCTTCAGATTGGCTTCTCGCACCCCGTTGTGCACCAGATGCCCGCCGGCGTCAAGGTTGCAACGCCGAGCCAGACCGAGATCATCATCTCGGGCGCCGACAAGCAGAAGGTCGGTCAGACCGCTGCCGTCGTCCGCAGCTATCGTGCCCCGGAACCCTATAAGGGCAAGGGCATCCGTTATGCCGACGAACATGTCGTCATCAAGGAAACCAAGAAGAAGTAAAGCGGGGACGTGAGACTATGATCAACAAGAAGGAAAACCGTCTGCGCCGCGCCGGTGCCACTCGCGCCCGCATCAAGCTGCAGAAGGTCAATCGTTTGACGGTGCACCGCACCAACCTGCACATTTACGCCACCATCATCGCTCCCGAGGGCGACCGCGTGCTCGTTTCTGCTTCCACGCTCGAAGCCGAAGTCCGCGCCAAGCTCGCTGCTGATGGCAAGACGGGCGGCAACATCGCTGCTGCGAAGATTGTCGGCGCCCGTCTGGCAGAGAAGGCAAAGGCCGCCGGTATCGAATCCTGCGCTTTTGACCGTTCCGGTTATCGTTACCACGGCCGCGTTGCCGCGCTGGCCGAGGCCGCGCGCGAAGCCGGCCTCAAGTTCTAATAGGAATCGAGGCTTATGGCTAAGGTTGATAAGAAGAACGCCGCCGAAGAAATTGATGACGGCATTCGCGAGAAGATGATTGCGGTTAACCGCGTCACCAAGGTTGTCAAGGGCGGCCGCATTATGGCGTTTGCTGCTCTGACCGTGGCCGGCGACGGCGACGGTTCCATCGGCATGGGTACGGGCAAGAGCCGTGAAGTTCCGGCTTCCGTTTCCAAGGCCATGGAACACGCCCGCAAGTCCATGATCAAGGTTCCGTTGAAGAACGGCACGATCTATCACGCTGTTGAAGGCCGTCACGGCGCCAGCCGCGTGATCCTCATGCCCGCCGTTGAAGGTACCGGTGTCATCGCCGGCGGCCCGATGCGCGCCATGATGGACGCCGTCGGCATCCGTAACGTGCTTGCTAAGGCTTACGGTTCCACGAATCCCTACAACATCGTCCGCGCGACAATCAACGCTCTTGAAAACCTGCGTTCTCCGGCTGATATCGCCGCCAAACGCGGTAAGACCGTTGAAGAGCTGACGGCCTAATGTGCTGAGGACTGAGCAAAATGGCAGACAAAAAGACAGTCAAAGTCACGCTCGTGAAAAGCCCGATCGGCACCAATGAAAAGCAGCGCGCTACGCTGCTCGGACTTGGTCTGAAGAAGCTTCACCAGACGCGTGAACTCGAAGACACGCCCGCCGTGCGCGGTATGATCACCAAGGTCGCCTTCTTAGTGCGTGCCGAATGATCGAAGGAATTACAGACATGCGTTTGAATACTCTGAAGCCCGCTGAGGGCAGCAAGAGCGCCGCGCACCGTGTCGGTCGCGGCGTGGGTTCGGGCTGGGGCAAGACCGCCGGCCGCGGCCACAAGGGTCAGAAGTCCCGTGCCGGTGGTTTCCACAAGGTCGGGTTCGAGGGCGGCCAGATGCCTCTGCATCGTCGTCTTCCGAAGCGCGGCTTCACTTCGCTTACCCACAAGTTCGTTGAAGTGATCCGTCTGTCGGATCTCGAAAAGCTTCCCGTTGATGAAATCGATCTGGCCGCTCTGCGCCAGGCCGGTCTCGCCGATGGTCTGACTCAGGACGCCCGCGTGATCGCCGCCGGCAAGCTCACCCGCAAGGTGACTGTCCGCGGTCTTAAGGTCACCAAGGGTGCTAAGGCAGCTATCGAAGCGGCGGGTGGTTCGGTCGCTGAATAACTTCAGCTTCCCCTGAACCGACTTTTTCCGACTTTAATAACGCTTTAGGACATCGACGTGGCGAATAGCCCCAGCAACAAACCGACAGGGCTGGCAAAGTACGGCGACCTCAAAAACCGCCTGATCTTTCTGCTGCTGGCTCTGATTGTGTACCGAATCGGTGCTCACGTGCCGGTTCCGGGTATTGATCCCGACATGCTGCGTCAGCTCTTTGATGAGCAGAAGGGCGGCATTCTCGGGCTGTTCAACATGTTCTCCGGGGGCGCACTCTCGCGCTTCTCGGTGTTCGCTCTCGGCATCATGCCCTACATCTCTGCAGCGATTATCATGCAGATGCTGTCGTACGTGCTGCCGAGTCTTGAAGCGTTGCGTAAAGAAGGCGAATCCGGCCGCCGCAAGATTACCCAGTACACGCGCTACGGCACGCTGCTGCTCGGGTTCTTCCAGGCGGTCGGTATTGCAGTTGCTCTGGAAAGCCAGGCCGGGCTTGTTCTCGCGCCGGGCTTCATGTTCCGCTTCACCTGTGCCGTGAGCCTGGTGACCGGAACGATGTTTCTGATGTGGCTCGGTGAGCAGATCACCGAGCGCGGTCTCGGCAACGGTATTTCCATCATCATCTTCGCCGGTATTGTGGCCGGGTTGCCGAGTGCGGCAAGCGGACTGTTCCAGCTTGTGAGCACCGGTGCCATTTCGCCCCTTGCCGCGATTTTCGTGATCGCCGTTGTTGTGCTCGTCACGGCTTTCGTGGTGTTCATCGAACGCGGTCAGCGCCGCATCACCGTGAACTATGCACGGCGTCAGATCGGTAATAAGATTTACGGCGGACAGGCTTCCTATCTGCCGCTGAAGATCAATATGTCGGGTGTGATTCCCCCGATCTTTGCGTCTTCGCTGATTTTGTTCCCGGCAACGCTGGCGGGCTGGTTCACGAGCGGTGATTCCACGCGCTGGATCCGTGACCTTGCAGCAGCACTAAGCCCCGGGCAGCCGCTTTACACGCTTCTTTATGCCGCGCTCATCATTTTCTTTGCCTTTTTCTACACGGCTCTTGTTTTCAATCCGAAGGAAACGGCTGAGAATCTGAAGAAAAGCGGTGCGTTTGTGCCCGGTATCCGTCCGGGTGAGCAGACGGCGCGTTACATCGATAAGGTGCTCGTGCGTCTGACGTTGGGCGGTGCCGCGTATCTGACATTTGTGTGCCTTGTGCCTGAATTTCTGAATCTGCGTTTCAACGTGCCTTTCTACTTCGGCGGCACCTCGCTGCTGATTGTGGTCGTTGTGACGATGGACTTCATGAGCCAGGTTCAGGCCTACATGATGTCGCACCAGTATGAGAATTTGCTCAAGAAGACCAACTTCAAGGGCTTTGGTGGCCGTGCCTAACTCAGGTTAACGGTTCGCCGTAATTAAACACAGGGTCCCGGGCCGCATGCCGGAGACCGCTTCAGGAAAAACACTGAAAGCGGAAGAGGCGGCGGCCCCGAAAGACCGGCAGAAAAAACGAGGCATCCGCACGCAAAATTTTGCGCTGAGGATTGTTTCAGGTCCCACAGGTTGTGGAAGGCGTTGCGGGCACTACGCGCAACGGCATCCGGTAAACCTCTGCGGGACTTGTTTTTTCAGGAAAATAAGGTAAAATCTCGCCCTTTCCGCCAGTCGGACACTGACTAATGCTCCCGAGGGCCGCCCAACCAGAACGGCACGAGGGAGTCGGAGATGAAAATGAAGGTTAACGCTTCGGTCAAAAGAATGTGCCGCAAGTGCAAGATCATCAAGCGCAAAGGTGTTGTGCGTGTGATCTGCGAAGACCCGCGTCACAAGCAGCGTCAAGGCTAATTGAGGTAAAAAAATGGCTCGTATCGCCGGTATTAACATTCCGCCGAATCAGCACGCCGTTATCGGTCTGACTGCCATCTACGGCATCGGCCGTTCGCGTGCTCAGGATATTTTGGATTCCTGCGGCATCGAATATTCCAAGAAAGTGAAGGATCTGAGCGACGCGGAACTGGAAAAGATCCGTGACGCCGTCGGCAAGTTCACCGTTGAAGGTGACCTACGCCGTGAAATCCAGCTTTCCATCAAGCGTCTGATCGACCTGGGTACCTACCGCGGCTTCCGTCACCGCCGCGGCCTGCCCGTGCGCGGTCAGCGTACCCGCACCAATGCCCGTACCCGCAAGGGCCCGCGCAAGGTTGGCGTCACGCTTAAGAAATAATCACTGAAGGATAGTTATGGCTCCCAAGACTCAGCAGGCCGTTCGTGCCCGCAAGAAGGTGAAGAAGGTCGTGACCGAAGGCATCGCCCACGTGCATGCATCCTTCAACAACACGATCATCACGATCACGGACCGTCAGGGCAACGCCGTTGCCGCTTCCTCGGCCGGTGCTCAGGGCTTCAAGGGCTCCCGTAAGTCCACGCCCTTTGCTGCTCAGGTTGCCGCCGAACACGCCGGCAAGAAGGCTCAGGAATACGGTCTGAAGAACATTGAAGTGCGCATCGAAGGTCCCGGCCCCGGCCGTGAATCGAGCGTGCGCGCTCTGAACGCTCTCGGCATCCGCGTCACGAGCATCCAGGACGTCACCCCCGTTCCTCACAACGGTGTGCGTCCCAGCAAGCGTCGCCGCGTCTAACCGACAGTTAATTCACAAATTTTCGTATCCTGCGTTCGCGCTTTCCTCGTCGAACGCGAACTGAATGCGGTCAACGCCGCAGGATAGAAGAGGTAACATAAAAAAATGGCACGATATCTCGGTCCCAAGTTGAAGCTCTCGCGCCGCGAGGGTTCCGACCTCAATCTGAAGAGCGCACGCCGTTCCTTTGACTCCAAGGTCAAGGATGCAGAAGTCAAGCCCGGCCAGCACGGCAAGATTTCCGGTCAGCGTCTCTCCGACTACGGCACGCAGCTGCGTGAAAAGCAGAAGGTGAAGCGCACCTACGGCGTTCTCGAACGTCAGTTCCGCCGTTACTACGCTGAAGCCAACCGCCGCACCGGCAACACCGGTGAAGTGCTGCTCACGCTTCTGGAATGCCGCCTTGACAACGTCGTCTACCGCATGGGTTTCGGCAGCACGCGTGCTGAAGCACGCCAGCTCGTGAGCCACTGCGCGATCCTCGTGAACGGCAAGAAGGTGAATATTCCCTCTTACGCCGTCAAACCGGGCGACGTCATCTCCGTGCGCGAAGGCGCCAAGAAGCAGACGCGCATCATCGAAGCCCTGGAACTCGCCGGTCAGAACGGCTTCCCGTCCTGGGTGAGCGTTGATGCCGCCAAGATGGAAGGCACGTTCAAGGCCACGCCCGCACGCGACGAAATTGCTCACGACATCAACGAAGCGTTGGTCGTCGAACTTTACTCGCGTTAATCTGGTTGATGTACCGGCTCTCGGGCAGTCAGCGTGTAGTGCGCGCTGCAGTGCTTCTGAGAGCCGCGCAGGTGTCCGGCCTGCGGAAAAAAAACACAGTACGTCCGGCCCTTTCCGGGGTGCCGGACGTTCTCAATTTCATTTCCCCGGATTTTTCTATACAGTTTTCAGCTGTAGTCAGCCTTATCGGTGTAACGAGCCGAGGGTATTGAATAGGAAAAACATCACATGGCAAACACCACGCTCCTGAAGCCGACGACGATTGAAGCCGTTGTCGACGAGAAGAACCCCAACCTTGCCGTCATCACGCTTGAGCCGTTTGAACGCGGCTACGGCCACACGCTCGGCAACGCCCTGCGCCGCATCCTTCTGGCCTCCATGGTGGGCTACGCTCCCACGGAGGCGAGCATCGTCGGCGTCGTGCACGAGTACTCCCAGATCGACGGCGTCATTGAAGACGTTGTGGATATTCTTCTCAACCTCAAAGGCGTCATCTTCAAGCTCGAAGGCGGCCGTCAGGATGTGAATCTGCGTCTGCAGAAGTCCGGCACCGGCGTTGTCACCGCGGCTGACTTTGAACTTCCGCACGACGTCACGGTTTTGAATCCCGACCACGTCATCGCCAACCTCTCCGGCGGCAAACTCGACATGCAGGTTCACGTGGAAGCCGGCCGCGGCTATCAGCCCGGCGACATGCGTGCTTTCCGCGACGACTACAGCAAGCACACCCTGGGCCGCATCGTGATGGATGCGAGCTTCTCGCCCGTGCGCCGTGTGGCGTACGCCGTGTCGGCAGCGCGCGTTGCGCAGCGCACCGACCTCGATAAGCTCGAGATGACGATTGAAACAAACGGCGTGATCTCTCCGGAAGACGCTCTCAAAGAAGCCGTCTACATCCTGCAGGATCAGCTTTCTGTCTTCGGTTCCATCCGCACGGATGCCGAACCCGTGAAGGGCATCGAAGAAGACAAGACGCCGCCTCTGGATCCGATCCTCATGCGTCCTGTGGACGATTTGGAACTCACGGTGCGTTCCGCCAACTGCCTCAAGGCCGAAAATATTTACTACATCGGCGATCTGATCCAGCGCACGGAAAACGAACTGCTCAAGACCCCGAACCTCGGCCGCAAGTCCCTGAACGAAATCAAGGAAGTGCTCGCCGCTCACGGTCTTACGCTCGGCATGCGCCTGGAAAATTGGCCGCCCGTCAATCTCGAGCACTAATTTTTAACGGAAATGTCCCCGAAGTCCGCACTTTCGGTGTAGACTTCGGGACTTTCATTTTTAACCCAACCCGCCCGCTGCGGACAATTTATGTCCGCGGATAGAAGAGCCGGGGGCCCGGTTCAATTCTGAACTCTGAGGCCGAAGACTTTTTAAGGATAAACATCATGCGTCATCATTCCGGCTATCGTAAGCTCAACCGCACCAGCGCTCATCGCCTCGCGATGCTCCGCAACATGAGCAACTCGCTGCTGCGTCACGAAGCCATCAAGACCACGCTTCCCAAGGCCAAGGAACTGCGCCGTGTTGTCGAGCCCCTTATCACGCTCGCCAAGACCCCGTCTGTTGCCAACCGCCGCATCGCCTTCAACCGTCTGCGTGACCGCGAAATGGTCACCAAGCTCTTCGAAGTTTTGGGGCCGCGTTTCGCGAAGCGCAACGGCGGCTACACCCGCATTCTGAAGATGGGCTTCCGTGCCGGCGACAATGCCCCGATGGCTTATGTCGAACTCACGGAACGCGCTGAAGTTGCTGAAGAAGTGAAGACCGAAGCGGCTCCCGCTGCTGAAGCCAAGAAGGCTGAATAAGTCTTTCTGACTTTTGGTCTGCAGCCGGTACTGCGTCATAACAGTGCCGGCTTTTTTCTGCCCGTAAAAAACGGCCGGCGATTCCGAGGAGAACCATCCGGCCGGTATCGTATCTGACGGGCTTTACTTTCCGGCAGCTGCCTGCATCTGTTCGTAGTGCCAGGCGTCGCGGCACATGTCGTCAAGCGAGAGTTGCGCCTGCCATCCTAAAAGCGCCTTGGCTTTGGCCGCATCGGCCCAGTTGGCGGCTATGTCGCCCGCGCGGCGCGGTTTGATCTCATAGGGGATCGGATGACCGCAGGCCTTTTCAAAGGCGTGAATGATCTCAAGCACGCTGTAACCGGTGCCGGTACCGAGGTTAACGGCTTCCCAGCCTTTGAGGCTTTCAATTTTGTCACAGGCCAGAGCGTGCCCGCGGGCGAGATCCACCACGTGGATGTAGTCTCTGACGCCCGTGCCGTCCTTGGTGGGGTAGTCGTTGCCGAAAACGCCCACGCGCGCCAAGCGCCCCGAGGCCACACGCGCCACGTAGGGTAAGAGGTTATTGGGAATGCCGTTCGGATTTTCACCGATCAGGCCCGAAGCGTGCGCGCCGATCGGGTTGAAGTAGCGCAGGCACACGGCCGTGAAATCAGGCCGTGCGGCGCAGACGTCTTTGAGAATATCTTCGATAACAAGCTTGGTGCGCCCGTAGGGGTTGGTGACGCCCCCGACGGGATGTTCTTCCGTTAAGGGCAGGTACTGCGGCGTGCCGTAGACGGTGGAAGACGAGGAAAAGATGATGCGGGTGACGCCTGCCGCATGCATCGCTTTTAAAAGCGACACCGTGCCCCCGACGTTGTTGTCGTAGTACTCCAGGGGCTTGACGCAGCTCTCACCCACGGCTTTGAGGCCCGCAAAGTGAATGACGACGTCGATTTTTTCCGCAATGAGCACCGCCTGCAGCTTTTCCGTGTCGCGGATGTCGCCCACGACAAGAAGGGGGCGCTTGCCCGTTATTTTTTCCAGGGCGTCAACGACAGCGGCATCTGAATTGCAGAGGTTGTCGTAGAGCACCGCCTTGTGGCCGCGCGTGATGAGTTCAACGGCGGTGTGCGAGCCGATAAAGCCCGTTCCGCCCGTGAGCAGTATGTTCATATTCTTCGCTCCCGTAACGCGCGTTTAATGCGCTTTAAAGCTCGGCATCCGGCCTTCGAGAAACGCCGCGCAGGCTTCCTGTGCTTCGGGCGTTTTACTTGTGACCGCAAAAAGGCCGGCTTCTTTGTGGGTGATGTCGGCAAGCCGCGTGCTCCAGGCGCTTTGCAAAAGCTTTTTGGCACCCTGCACGGCCGCGGGCGACATGAGCGCGAGGCGCCGCACGCGGGCGTCGGCCTGGGCAAAGACGTCTTCGTCGGCGTAGACGGCGCTCACCAGGCGCATTGCAAGCGCTTCGTTGGCGCTGATCGGTTCGGACAAAAGAATCTTTTCCGCGGCCTTATGGTACCCGGCGTTTAAAAGCGCGAGAAGGCTTGCGCCGTAGCGGGGCGTCAGGCCCAGCGCGGTAAAGGGCAGGGAAAAAAGGCTTGACGCCGAGGCGTAGACGAGGTCACAGTAGTAAAGCATCGTCACGCCCAGACCCACGGCAGGGCCCGCCACGCAGGCCACGACCGGTTTGCGGCAGTTTTTGAGCGCCTCAATAAAGCGTCCCGTGGGCGTGGTGCTGTCGGCGCTTAAGTCCGTAAGCTGCTCCTTTAAGTCGCCCCCGGCGCAGAAAATGCCGGGCTGCGCGTGCAGAAACACGGCGCGCACCGTCTCGTCCGCATCAGCGCGGGTAAACGCCTCCGTGAGACTTTCAAGCATTGTTTTATCAAGCGTGTTGCGCTTTTCGGGGCGCGAAATTTCAAGCTGCAGGACGTTGTCGTGAAAGGTCGTGAGAATGGGCATGATGTTTGGGTCTTAAAAAAGAATCAGAGAATGGAGCCGGCTGCCGTTTTCGGAACCGCAACGCCGACAGTCTGCGCCCAGCGGGCGGCTGCGGCTGCCAGTGTCCGCGTGAGTCCCGAATCCTCCCGGTAGCTGCGGTCCGTGATGCAGACCACTGCGGGATCTTTTCCCGGGGTCTGCGTGATTCTGAGCACGGCGTGCAGTGCCGGGGCCACACGGCTGTCGTCAGCGGCGATCAAAAGGCACTCGCGGTCCCAGTCGATGTCGGCGAGATCGCCGGTGGTGGTGTCGCCCGCCAGAAGCGCCGCCCGGTCTTCGGCACTTAACTGTGCGGTAAAAGTGGCAAGCGCCTGTTGGTCAGAGGGCTTGACGCCGCGCACGATGAGTGCACCGGCCGAAAGCCTCACGGACGTTTCAAGGTACGCAGGATACGGGGCAAAGAGCATGTGCCGGGCGTCAGGTTCAGCCGTAACAGGTCGGCCGCACAGGGCCCCCGAGGCATCAAGCACCGTGAGGCCCTTGTCGTCCACGGCCGCGGGGGAGAGCTTGAGTTCGGCAAGCGCCGGAAGCGCTTCCGCAAGGCGCGAGAGCCGCATGAGGGTCGCCGCAAGGCTTTTTTCATTGGCGGGCGGCATGCCGCGGCAGCCCCGCAAGAGGGCGGCAACCGGCGAGCGCCGGATGCTTTCGCGGGCCTGCGCCTGCGTCACGGGTGGTATGAGAATCACCTTGTCGCGGATGAGGCTTCCGGCCAAGCCCCCGGCCCCGAGCGTAATCACGGGCCCTAAAACCGGATCGGTGATGTAGTCCACCGCGACCTCACGGGCGTTGGCGGTATCGACCATCCGCTCCACCCATACGCCGCGCAACCGTGCGTAGGGGGCTTTTTCCGCACAGTGCCGTTTCAGTGTTTCAAACGCTTCGGCGACACCGGCTTCGCTTCTTAAATTGAGAATGACGCCGCCCGCGTCCGTTTTGTGGGCAATGCCGTCGGCGCTCAGTTTGACCGCCACCGGAAAGCCGATCGTGCGCGCTGCGGCCGAAGCTTCCTGCGCGGTTGCGGCAAAGGCGCCCTGTGCGCCGCGGATGCCGAAAGCGGCAAGAAGCGCCGCGCACTCGCTTTCGGTTAAAACGAGGCGGTGTGCGCGCCGCGCGTTTTCAAGCGCAGCGGCGGCTTGGGCTGTGTCTGCGGGCGTTTCTGTTTCGGGGCCTGCCGCGGTACGGGATTCACCCGTGCGGGTAACGCTTTGAAGGGCAAGCGCAAGCGCTGAAGCCGCAGCCCGGGCGCTCGTAAAGGCAATGAGGCCGCTTTCGCGGCAGGCATCGCGGAAATTGACATCGGTGCCGCCTGTGCGGCAGACCAAAAGGGGTTTGCCCGCTTCCCGGGTGACCTCAGCCAACAGGGCCGGTGCCTCAGACTCGCGGGCGGCGGTCATGGGGGAAAGCGATACGATAAGCGCATCGGCCGACGGGTCGGCCAAAATCACCCGCGCGGCATCACGCACAAGGGTTCCTGCGGCTTCGGGCCCGAGGTCCGAGGGGTCGTTCATTAAAACGGGCGACTGCGTGAGCGCCGTAAGCGCCGTATGAGTGCTCCGGGAGAGCTGCGCGGGGATGAGCCCGGCCTGTGTGACGGCGTCGGCGGTGAGGTTTACAACCCCGAGGCCGTTACCCGCGCAGGCCGTGCGGCTTCCCTTGGGAAGAATCCCGAACGCGAGAATCCCGAGCGCGGCGCAGAAGTCTTCGAGGCTTTCGGCGCACGCTGCTCCCGTGCGCGCAACGGCCGCGGCAAAAACCGCGGGGTCCGCGGACGGCGTGCCGAGCCGTGCCGCAGAAAGGCGGCCTGCGGCGGGGCTTACCCCGGGCGGCAGAATAATGACAGGTTTGACGCGGGCGGCGGCTTTGAGGGCCGACATCAGGCGCCGCGGATGCCGCACCGTGAGAATTTGAAGTGCAATGATCTCGGTTTTGGCGTCGGCCGCGAGAAAATCCACGATTTCGTCCAGTCCCGTTGCGGCCTCCGCCCCCGAACTGATGACGGAAGAAAAGCCGAACCCGGCTTCGGCCGCATAATCAAGCACGGCAGCCGTGAGCGCCGCGGACTGACAGACAAGTCCCACGGGGCCGGCGGCGGCAAGTTTCGGGATGTAACTCACGTTAAGCCCGATATCCGGGCGCATGATCCCGACGGAATCCGGGCCGATCAGGTGAATGCCGCGCTCACGGGCGGTCTGAGCGAGCTTATCCTGCCAGAGACGGTCTTCGGTCCAGGTGCCTTCGCCGGGCGTTACAAGCACGTTGGCAATGCCGAGCGCGGCACAGTCTTTGAGCACAGACTCAACGCGCGCAGAGGGTGTGGCGATGACACAGAGCTCCGGCGTATGCGGGAGGTCGCGTAAGCCGGCCCAGCAGGGTGTAAGCCCGATGTACTTGTACTTGGGGTTGACGGGATAGGCTTCGAGCACCCGGCGGCTGTTCATGACGCCCGACCAGACCGCACGTCCGCGGCTTCCCTCCCGGTCGCTCGCGCCCACAACGGCAACACGGGTCGGAATAAAGGCGGAGGCAAGACGATGCGTGACGGACATGAGACTACTGGACAATGCGGAAGGCAAAATACCTGAAACCTCAAGTTTAACGCGCCTGCAGCGGGCTTCCGGTGTCATAATCGCTCTCAAAGGCAATACGAGGTTTATTCCATGAGGCAGAGAGTTTCCTGCGGCGAGGCGCCGCACGAGTGGCACCGTGCCGACGGCACGACGGTCGCGTGCACCGAAAAGGTGAAGGTGTTAAACGAGAACTGGCAGGAAATCCGCGCGATGCTGCAGGATGCCATGGATGATGCCGTTTTGATGGGCTGCACCGAAAAACAGTTTCGTGAGGAGTACACGCGGCTTGTGGCTTCGATCACCTCGGACTATGCCGAACAGAAAGCCCAAACGCGTCCGGCTGAAGACTTTGCTGTTTTAAAGACGGATCACATCGTACTTACGGTCGCTGACTTGGATGCAAGCATCACCTTTTACACCAAAGCGCTCGGCATGAAGGCGGTGACGTTCGGTGCAGGCCGCAAAGCCCTTCTTTTTGCGGGCGGCAAAATCAATCTGCATGAAGCGGCAGGAGAGCCGATTCTGCCGCGCGCAAAAACCCCGCAGGCCGGAAGCAGCGATCTCTGCTTTCTGGTGAACAAAACACCCGAAGAAACGGTGGCGCACCTGAAAGCCTGCGGCATTAGCGTGGAAGAGGGGCCGGTGCGTCGTACGGGGGCCTATTTTCCGCTTACGTCCGTCTACGTGCGCGATCCCGACGGCAACCTCATTGAGCTTGCGGTTGAAGCCGAGGACGATTGAGTCCAAAAAACGGCGGAAAGCCCGGAGACTTTCCGCCGTCAGATATCGCTTTTCAGCCGGTTTTACTTTTTTGCGGCCGTTTTCTTTGCGGCCGGTTTTTTGGCTGCGGGCTTTTTCTCCGCTGCCTTTTTGACCGTCGTCTTTTTCTCAGCCGTCTTTTTTACAGGCGCTTTTTTGGCGGCAGCGGGCTTTGCAGCCGCCTTCTTTTCGGTCTTTTCCGCGGCCTTCGCGACAGCTTTTTCCACCACAGCCTTGGCTTCGGGTTTAATGGCCGGGGCCTTTACCCGGGAAGCCGTCTTTTTGGCGGTTTCTTTTTTAAGCTGCAGGGCGGCGGCCTTGGATTCAGCGCGCTTTTTCACAAGGCTCTTTTCGGGCTTTGTGGGTTTGAGAATGCGCTTGATTTCAGCGGCCTTGCGGGCTGCTTCTTCCTTGGCGGCTTCTTCGGCCGCTGCTTCTTCCTGTGTGCGCATGGAAATGCGCACGATCGGGGGCGCCACCGCGGCGTTTTCTTCCTTCACGCCCCAGAGCTGCAGCAGCTCCGTTTCCGACGGGGTCGAACCGCGGTTGCGGCGCGCCACGACGCTCGCGCGCACCAGCTTTTCAATATCGGGCAGCGGCAGACGGTTGAGGTCGGTGAAGTTAATCAGACTGTGTTCGGCGTCAAATCCCTTGATCGTCGCGACAAACGGCTCGATCACGGAATTTTCCGCCACATACAGCGTCAGGGATTTTTCGCGCGATTCAAGCGCAAAGAGCGGACCGCCGTTTAATTCATAAAAGACCAGGCCGAAACGCTTGCTCTCACGAACACCGCGGGCGGCGCGGCGGATGAGGCTTGCCACACGGGCCATGGCAACGCGGCGGTCAGGCGGCAGGCTTTGCAGGAATACCCCCAGAACCGTAGCTCCCACCATGATGCCTTCCCTCCCTTTTTCTTTGAGACAAACAGATATTTCCGCCTCTGTGTCGACACAGAAGGCTTTGCAAAGGCGGAAAAAAACCCTGTTATTTTACAGGAAGTGCGCCTTGTTTGCTTAGTTTTTTCTTCTCTGATCGTTGATTGCTATGGGAATTTCGACTGTTTTTCCTGCGGCGGCCCGGAATTAACGGTAAAAGGTATAGCGGGCACTGAAGCGCACGGCCAAAACGGCCCCGAGGCTGTTGCGGGTGCAGGCCGACACGGGAATGCCGCCTTTGGCTTCGTCGCGCTTAACCCAGCGGTAGTGCGACAGAATGCCCTTTAAATTGCCCGCGGGCCGTACGGCAAAGAGAAGCCCCTTAAGGTCATGCTTGGTTTTGCCTTCCGTCCAGCTTTCCACTTTGGCGGCAAGCCGGCTTTTGTCGGGTGCGGAAAACGTGAAGTCCGCGCCCTGGGCTGCCACTTTGCGGCCCTTTTCGTCTCTGAGGGTCACTTCCGGCGTGATAAAGCGCCACCAGAGGCCCTGAGTGTCGGCGGTGCACTGAAATTTCTGCACGCCCGTGCCGTAAAGAACCAGCGCTTTTTCGGCACTTGTGTCCTTGGGGTCGATGGCCCCGGGCCCCATGAGGGCGTCAAGGGCGGAGCAGCCGGTGAGCGTTAAAGCGCTGAGCACGGACAAAGCGGGCAGAAACAAACGAAAGGTCATGGCAGATAAATCCCGGAAAAACGGGGAAAAAAGCGGGGTGCATCCCGGCAGTACCCGCCATTGTATGAGCGAAGGGCGGCACTTGCGCGCATAGAGCGCGCCTACAGACTGCTTCACTCGGATGATGCGAACAATTTGAAAAGTCGCTATTGTCTGACGCAACAAAGAGCGGGCAGAGCGTATCAGCCCGCGCGGACCTCATTAATACCCTGCGGTTTCACGTGAAGCCGACAGGGGCGGCAGGGGCGTTTCGCTTGCGTGAAAGGCCGCGGCCGTCAACACTTCAGGAGAGAAGCTGTGTATCAGATCCGTATCCATGGCCGCGGTGGCCAGGGCGTGGTGACCGCGGCTGAAATGCTCAGTGTCGCAGCCTTCACCGAAGGCCACTGGGCTCAGGCCTTTCCGAGTTTCGGCTCGGAACGCACCGGCGCGCCGGTGACGGCCTTCTGCCGCATCGACGAAAAAGAAATCCGTCTGAGAGAACCCATTTCCGAGCCCGACGTCGTGCTCGTGCAGGACAAAACGCTTTTGGAAAGCATTGATGTTTTTTCGGGTATTTCGCCCGAGGGCTACGTTCTGATCAACGCTTCGGCCGAACCCGAAGCGATGGGACTTACTGAACTCATCGCCCGGCTTCCCGCGGGGCACGTGAAAACGGTGCCCGCAACGCGCTTTGCCCTGGAAAAAATCGGCCGGCCGCTCCCGGGAGCCGCGATGCTTGCGGGCTTTGCCGCGATGACGGGGGCTCTGAAACTGGAAAACGTCCAGGCCGCCTACAGCGCGCGCTTTGGCGGAAAGATTGCGGAAGCAAACGCTCAGATTGCCGCTGCCGCCTATGAGTGGCTTACGAAGAAGGAGTAACCCCGCGATGCTCAAACAGATTGAAGGCAGTCAGGGCGTGGCCCAGGCCGTGGCGCTGTGCCGCCCGGAAGTGATCTGCGCTTATCCGATTTCCCCGCAGACGCATATTGTTGAAGCGCTCGGCAACCTCACCCGCAAGGGGCAGATTGAAAACTGCGAGTACATCAACGTCGAAAGCGAATTTGCCGCGATGAGTGTGGCGATCGGCGCGAGTGTCGCAGGCGCCAGAGCCTACACGGCCACCGCAAGCCAGGGGCTTCTTTACATGGTGGAAGCCGTCTATAACGCTTCGGGCCTGGGGCTTCCGATTGTGATGACCGTGGCGAACCGCGCAATCGGCGCTCCGATCAACATCTGGAACGATCATTCCGACGCGATGAGCCAGCGAGACAGCGGCTGGATTCAGATTTACGCTGAAAACAACCAGGAAGCCTGCGACATGCATATCGAGGCCTTCCGGATTGCCGAAGAGCTCTCGCTTCCGGTGATGGTCTGCATGGACGGCTTTGTCCTCACGCACGCCTTTGAGCGCATTGACATCCCGAGTCAGGAAGACGTCGACCGGTTTCTCCCGCCCTATCAGCCGCGGCAGGAACTCGATCCCGACAATCCCGTTTCGATCGGCGCCATGGTGGGGCCGGAGGCCTTTACCGAGGTGCGCTATCTCGCGCACGTCAAGCACCTGCAGGCACTTGACCTCATCCCTCAGGTGCAGCAGGAATTTAAGAATGTCTTCGGGCGCGATTCCGGGGGCCTCGTGAGTTCCTACCGCATGGAAGACGCCGAACTCGCGGTTGTGGCGATGGGGTCGTGTGTGGGCACCATCAAGGATACGGTGGACGAGCTCAGAGACGTGGGCGTCAAAATCGGCGTTGTGGCTGTGAAGTGCTTCCGGCCCTTCCCGGTGGCCGCGGTGCGCGAAGCGCTTAAGGGAGCGAAGCGCGTTGTTGTCGTGGAACGAACGCTCGCGGTGGGCTCGGGCGGCGTTTTAAGCCGCGACGTGATGGTGGCCTTGGAAGGTCTCTCCGTTGAAGAGTACTGCGTGATTGCGGGCCTCGGGGGACGTGCGATCACGAAAAAGTCGCTTAAAGAGGTCTTCAGGAAGGCGCTCGAGGGGACGCTCCCGCGGTTAAGTTTCATGGATCTGGACATGGAACTCGTAAACCGCCAGCTCGCGCGCGAAAGGGCAGCCCGTAAAACGGGGCCCTTGCCCGAGGCGCTCGTGCGCGACGCCGTCATGATGGAAAAGAGTTCGCCGCAGCGCGGCGGCTTTTAAGGGGAGCCGACAGTCATGCAGGAAACAAAAGTTCGTTTTTATCAGACGGGGACTTTTACGGTCGGTAACCGCCTTTTGGATGAAGCCGCCCGCACCGTACAGTCGTCGATGGAGCGCTTTAATGCGCTTAATTCCGGGCACCGCGCGTGCCAGGGGTGCGGAGAGGCTTTGGGCGCGCGTTATGCGCTTGACGCCGCGATGGAGGCCACCAAGCGCCGGCTTATTGCCTGTAACGCGACGGGGTGCCTCGAGGTTTTCTCCACACCCTATCCGGAATCGGCCTGGCAGATGCCCTGGTTCCATTCGCTTTTCGGAAACACCGCGGCGGTTGCGACCGGTATGGCCGCGGCCGCGCGCGTCAAGGCCCGCAAAAAGGGCGTTGCACCCGACCGGGTGCTCGCAATGGGCGGCGACGGCGGTACGACCGACATCGGTTTCGGGTGTTTGTCGGGGATGTTTGAGCGTAACGACGATGTGCTCTACATCTGCTTTGACAATGAGGCCTATATGAATACCGGGGTGCAGAGGTCCTCCGCCACACCTCCCACCGCACGCACCGCCACCACGATGCCGGTGCCGGGCTACGCCGGCAACACCTTCGGGCAGGGGAAAAACGTGCCGGCAATCGCGATGGCGCACGGCATTCCCTATGTGGCGACCGCCACCGTCGCGGATCTGCACGATCTGGAGCGTAAGGTGCGCCGCGCCATGGAATTTCACGGCGCGCGCTACATCCACATTCTCGTGCCCTGTCCGCTGGGCTGGGGCGCGCACTCCTCGAAAACGATTGAACTCGCGCGTCTGGCGCAGTTGACCGGTCTTTTCCCCGTCTTTGAAGCCGAATACGGGGAAGTGGTGAAGGTGGAAAAAATCCGCCGCAAGATGCCGGTGGAAGCCTACATGAAGCCGCAGAAGCGCTTTGCGCATCTCTTTGCCAAAAACGCCGATCCTGAGGTTTTGCAGCGCATGCAACACCTCGCGGACCGCAATATTGCGCGCTACGGCTTGATCGGCGACAGTGAAGGCGAAGACGTGCCCGTGCCGGAGCAGGGTGAAGAACGGGCGGCGCGGATTTAAGGCGGGGGAGAGACACAAATGACTCAGAGTAATACCAAACCTTTTGCGATTACGCTTGATGTGGGCTCGTCGCTTGCGAACCGCACCGGCTCCTGGCGCACCTTAAAGCCCGTGTACGTTTCGCGTACGCCTCCGTGTAACGCCAAGTGCCCGGCGGGCGAAAAGTGCCAGGCCTGGCTTTTCCTTGCGGAAAACGGGGACTATGAGGCGGCCTGGAAAAAGATCACGGAAGAAAATCCGCTTCCGGCATGCATGGGGCGCGTGTGTTATCACACGTGTGAGACGGCCTGTAACCGCGGAGGGTTGGACGAAAGCGTCGGGATTAATTCCGTTGAGCGCTTCTTAGGCGACAACGCGATTGAAAAGGGCTGGCACTTTACGGTGCCCGCTCAGCACACGGGTAAGCGCGTTTTGGTGGTGGGCGCGGGCCCTGCCGGGCTTTCGGCGGCCTATCATCTGCGGCGTATGGGGCACGATGTGACGATTTACGAGGGGGCGGAGTTGCCGGGCGGCATGATGCGCTACGGCATCCCCAAGTACCGTCTGCCGCGGCCTATTCTTGATGCCGAAATCGAGCGCATCCGCGCCACGGGCGTCACAATCGTCTGCTCACGCGAAGTTACGGACCTTGAAAAAGAGCGCCGTGAAGGAAAGTTTGACGCGGTGTTTCTCGCGGTGGGAGCCCACCTTGCACGGCGCTCTTATGTGCCCGCCGGAGACGCCTCGCGCGTGATGGACGCGGTGAGCGTACTCAAAGAAGTCGCTGACGATGAAAAGCCCATGCTCGGGCGCCGCGTTGTGGTCTACGGCGGCGGCAACACCGCCATGGACGTCGCGCGCACCATGCGCCGCATGGGCGCCGAGCCCCTCGTTGTCTACCGCAGAACGCGTGATAAGGCACCGGCGCATGACGCCGAAATTGCCGAAGCCATTGAAGAAGGCGTCACGATGAAGTGGCTTTCCACCGTGAAAGAAGCCTCCGAAGGGGAAATCAAGATCGAAAAGATGGTCTTGGACGTTAACGGGAAACCCCAGCCCACGGGTGAATTTGAAACGATTGCCGCCGACAGCCTGGTTTTGGCGCTCGGACAGCAGACCGATCTCGGACTGCTCACGGGCGTTAAGGGCCTCACCGTCGAAAAAGACGAAGTGATCGTGGATCCGGTGACTTTCATGACCGGAGCCGACGGGGTCTTTGCGGGCGGGGACATGATCCCCGGGGACAAAAACGTCACGGCCGCCATCGGCCACGGCAAAAAGGCCGCGAGGAGCATTAACGCGTGGCTCAAGGGTGAGGTGTATCAGCCCGAAAAAGCCGCGCCTCCGGCGTCTTTCGAGAGGCTTCACACCTGGTACTACGCGGATGCTCCGAAGACCGTGCGTCCGATGTTGGACCTCGTGCGCCGCCAGACGACGTTTGACGAAGTGCAGCGGGGTCTGACCGAGGAAAACGCACTGTTTGAAGCGCGCCGCTGCATGAGCTGCGGCAACTGCTTTGAGTGCGACAACTGCTATGGCGTCTGCCCGGATAACGCCGTCATCAAGCTTGGCGCCGGTATGAAGTTTCGCTTTAACTATGAGTACTGCAAGGGCTGCGGTATCTGCGCGAACGAATGCCCGTGCGGTGCGATTGACATGGTAAGCGAAGACGTCTGACCCCGGGCACGGACGTTTGTGAGACCGCCTGAAGGAGACGTCTTTCAGGCGGTTTTTTCGCATATTGAAAGCTTGACTTTTTCTCAGGGCTCTTTAGCCTGAATTTTGCATGAGCGCTGAAAAAACAGCGCTCTTTTTGATTCTTCGGGCATATGTGTGGGTAGTTAGTCCCCCGATTTTGGGCAACGAGAGCCTGTAGAGACACGGCTGAGATGGACAATGCAGGTTTGATGTTGCGCCTGGGGAAATACGGCTTCAATGGCTTGCGTCATACCCTTGAGGCCGTCTGTGACGGCGATCAGGATGTCCTCTACGCCACGGTTTTTCAATTCCGTAAATACCGACGTCCAGAAAGCCGCGCCTTCGTTTTCATGAACCCACATGCCGAGCACATCGCGTCGGCCGTCACAACGTACGCCGAGAGCCAAATGAACCGCCATCTTCTTGATGACGCCGTCCTTACGGATATTGATGCGCAAAGCGTCAAAGAACACCACCGGGTAGACCGAATCCAACGGACGGCCTTGCCATTGCCGTACGTCGTCATTTACCTTTTCCGTCACGGTGCTGATGAATTCGGCACTCACTTCAACGTGGTACTGACTTCTGATGAACTCAGTGATTTCACGGGTAGACAATCCGCGTCCATATAAATCGATGATGGCGTCATCGAAGTCATTGAAATGCCGTGAGTGCTTGGGTACCAGGCGGGGAACATAAGTCCCCTTGCGATCGCGGGGAACCTGGATTTCTAAATCGCCTTTATTGCCGTGAAGCGTTTTCTTGCTGTACCCATTGCGTTTGTTTTCAACGCGCTCAGCCGCCGATTCCTCTTCGTTGAGATTTTCGTCTTCCTGTGTCAAATGGTGCTTCAGTTCCCCTTGCAGGGCGGCGTTGATGAAGCGTTGGGCTACGATCTTCATCGCTTCGTTGAAATGAGCCTGCGTTAAGGCCGTTAAGCCGCCGGCTTCCATCAGTTGCTCTACGGCATCGTTCAGAATGGCCTGCTGCTGGTCGGTAAATTTTACGGTGTCGTTTATTTTGGGTGTACGGTGTGCCACGGTGATTCCTTTCGCGCCCTACGGGAGCGCTGTTATCGCCTGGACACAAAAAACATTACATCCCCCCGTCAAATGTCACGAAACCGTTATTGACAACCTGAGCTCCGGCAATATTCCATGTCTTAGCCTTCACCGTCAAGAATGCGCCCTTCGCAATGGAAAGCGTACCGCCCTGCTGGTCAAACGTACCACCGTACGTCTTGGTATCCGTTCCGGTCTCTTCCTCGCCGATTACACCGACTCCGGTCACAGCGATGCTGCCGCCCTTCTGAGTAACCGAGGCTACTCCCGAAGTACCGCTTGTCGCAATAACCGCATTGTTGGTCTTATCGCCTTTGAGCGTTACGACGCCTCCGGCAATCTCAATGCCTTCTGAGTCAGTATCGGTAATCTTCGCTCCGGCGTACAGCTTCCCGCCGTCAACGGTGACCTGTGCATTGTCTGCAACAGTCAGACGACCAAACGCGCCTACGCCGTCACCAGCCCCGATCGTCGTAACGAACGTACCGCCGAGCGTGAGATCGGTATTTGTCAGCCCCAATTTCGCCAAACTCTTTCCGCTGCAGTATGAAAGCTGGATTGCCTCCAAAGAGGAAAACGAAACCGCCGACTACATCGCCAAATATCCGTTTCTTGCCATTCTCCGTGCCGGTACGGGCGGCGAAGGCGGTCCGGTGCTGCTCGGCCTCCGAGGCCACTACTACGGGTGGCTTGACTTCATGACGCTGACCGACGCGGGCATTCCCGACGGCAGTGCCAATGAGAAAACCTCAGCCCGTTGTCTTGCCTGCCACAGCTCAGCGGCCCCTGAAATCATCCGCCGGTACGGGGAAAAAGAATTTTTGTCGAGCCCGGTCAGCAAATATTCGGAACTCGGCGCCCACTCCGTGGGCTGCATGAACTGCCATGATCCGGAAACGATGCAGCTCAAGGTGTCGCTCTCCTGGTTTAACGATGAACTCAAAGCAGCCGGCAAGCCCGCCTCTGAAAAGTCTTCCGCCGCCGAACAAAAGTCACTCATTTGCGCGCAGTGCCACTACGAAGGCTTTACCTTCAAACAGAAATGGACCGACGCCTCCGGCAAAGAGCGCAGGATGACGGTTGCCAAAACAGCGTGGCCAGGCGGCTTTTCCATTGCCGCACAGGAAGCGTGGCTCAACGACGGGAAAAACTCCCCGACGGCAAGCCCCGCACTGATCTGATCCATCCGATCTCAATAGCACCGCTCATCTGGAGCATTCACTCGGACTACGAACTGTTTAAACCCGGCATTCACAGACAGATGGGGCTCTCATGCACGACCTGTCACATGCCCAAGGTGACGAAAAACGGTCAGACCTACACGAGTCACAACATCGGGCGACCGCTTAAAACATTTGAGGCGTCCTGCTCCGGGTGCCACGATGTTAAAAATAAGGACAAGATCCTTTCCTACGTCGCGCAGCGCAAAGCCCGTGCCGCAGAGCTGCGGATTGAATCGGGCACGTTGCTCGCGAAAGCCCATCTGGAAGCGGGCAAAGCCTGGGCGGCCGGTGCTTCTGAAGCCGAGATGCAGCCGGTGCTGCAGGCGATCCGCGCCTCTTACTGGCGCTTTAATTCCCTGCAGCGCGCCGCCTACTTTCATGCATCACAGGAAACCTTCACGGAGTTCGCAAACGCCATCCGTTACGCACAGCAGGCCCGCGTGGAAGGTGCCGGCGACTGGGAAGCTCCCGCCTTTGACACCAAAGACAAGGTGCTCGCGCTCTTAAACCTCCCCGAACGTGAGGCCTACATCAAAGCCAAGTGCCTCTCCAACAAGAAGGATCTCGTCCGCTGGACGGAGCCCGCAGAGAAAAACGGCACGTACGACAAGAACTACGTGGCGCCCGATCAGATCGAGAACTGGCACACGCGCGAGTGCAGCCGCTATGAGTAAGCTTCTGCTGCAGCCTTACAGATACTGAGTACAAACGGCCGGATGCTCTTGAAACATCCGGCCAATTTAATCTCCGGCCTCAGTCCGACTGTTTCCAACTCTGAGAGGCACACGGGGACGGCAGCAGGCACGAGGATGTTTCCCACTGCCTGCGGTTCACCTGGAAAGTACCGCCGGCAGTCATCCCCGTGCCTGTAGTGCTGAAGGCGAAGCGGCATCCGGCTGCCTTTTTTTCAAAAGGCAGATGCCGCCCTGCTCTTTCTTTAAAAAACCCCGCAGGCCAAAGGTGTGCGGGGAAATTCTGTTCCGGAAAAGCGAACAAAACGGAGTCTGTCTTGCAGCCGGACCGCGTGAAAACAGTCCGGCTGCAGAGGTCCAGCCGCTTAGAAGCGGATGCGGATGTTGGCGCCGATGCCGTGCGACTTGATGTCGCTGCCGAACGCGCCGGTGTAGCTCACACCGAGCGTGACGTTCTGGCCGACAGCCGCGTCAATACCGAAACCCACCGTGGCAAGGCCCGAAAGCTTCTCGCCTGTGAGTTTGGCGGTACCCGCGTCGCCGATCGTCATCTTGGCTTCGGCTTCGTTGTCACCCACAAACTGCATGTAGCCGACATCGCCCTTCACCTTCATGGCGACCGTGCCTGCCGTAAAGGGCATCGCACCGCGCACACCGATATTGAAGAGACCGAGGTTCTGGTCCTCAAGTTCGGTCTTCACGGCGTGGCCGCCCACCTTTTCGGAGAGATCATCGGCCGAGGCGCGGATAAAGCTCACGCCGGCGTAGGGTTCCACCTGGAAGGTGTCGGTACTGAAGCCCTTGTAGCTCACTTCACCGAAGACCTGCAGTACATCAGCGTCGTAGGAGAGCGCGCTTCCGGCAACAGACTGACCGAGCACGAGCGTGCGCTTGGCATCACGGTCCTGCTGCGTGTAAGCGAGGCCGTAGGTCACACCGACGGCATTGAAGGTGTTTTCACCGTACACGCCGAAGTGCAGATCATCACTTTCGATCTTGCCGTCACTGCTCGCGTCAAAGTCCGTGGAGCCGTAACCGAAGAAGACACCGACCTTGTTGCCGTCACCGTAGGGCATTTCGCCGCCGATGAAGCCGGCATAGGTGTCAACATCCATATCAACGGAGGCACCGCCCGCATCAACAGAGCCCCAGGAACCCATACCGGTTGCCCAGAGAGTTGCGCCGTTTTCAAAGTCGGCACGGCGGGCTTCACCGTAGGCAGAGGCCTGATCCTTGATCGTACGGGCCACAAGCGCACTGTTGAGAAGCGTCGCGTTCTGAGCCGCGAGGTGCAGGTCGTTGCTCAACGAGGTAAGCGTCTGCGAGATTTCGCCCGCGGAAGCGGCAACGAGCTCGCTCATGACGGCACTGTCGGCAACCGATTCAATCGCGGCACCCACGGCGGCGCTGTTGGCGTCCGCGCCGAAGGAAGCAACGGTCTTATCGGACTTCGTGAGCTGTGCGGTCACGGAGTTTTGTTCAACCTTCACGCCTGTCGTCTCAAAGAGCGCGTAGTCGCTCGTACCGGCAGTGAGGTTTGTTGCAGCATTCGGATCGATACTCACCACAGCGGCGGAAACAGCGAGTTGCTTGGTGGCACCGCTCCAGAGACCTGCGAGCTGATCCTTCGTAAAGCCGGAGGCCTTAACGGAAGCCTTGCCGTTGGTTGTCAGGGAGTTGATACTGATATTTTCCCCTGCAAGAGCCAGTGTTGAGCCGGCTTCAAGCACAATCTTGGCATCGTCCGTATTGTCAGCTGCCGTACCGGTCACGGTCGTGGTTTCCCAGTCAATCTTGCCGGCGTGAGTCACGTCAAAGGACTTGTGCAGTTCAACCGTCGCCCCCTTCTTCACGACAACATTACCGGAGCCGAAGGATTCGGTGAGACCCGCAACCGTGCCGCCGTAAATTTCCGTGCCGCCCGTGTAGGTATTGACACCGGTCATCGTGAGCAGACCGTTGCCGCGCTTGATGAGCTTACCCGTGTAGCCCTGGCGTTCACGTTCGGCGATAGCCGCGAGACGCTTCTGCTTATAGCCGAGTTCCCAACGCTGTTCGTCTGTTTGCTTGGTGAGGGCCTTGAGTTGTGCGATCCGGGGTTCCAGCTCAGCTTTTTCAAGAGCGTCTTCCTTGCCCCGAAGCTGAATTGCCTGATCCGTGATGTCGTTATCCCACTGATCGGCAATGCCGTTCATCGTGACGTCAAACGTACCAAAGAACTGGCCGGGACCGTAGATAGCCTTACCGAGATCAACAATACCCCAGCCATAGTCATCTTCCGGTGCTCCTGCTTCATCTTGGCTGATGCCGGGAAGAAGCTTCGTCGGATCATTGAGCTGATGCTGCCGTGCCGTCGTGAACATCACGTCACGCACTTGGGTCACGTCCATGTACGTTCCGAAACGCTGGAGAAGCACTGCCATGGCACCGGCAATATGAGGAGCGGCGTTCGAGGTACCGCCCGCCTGGCGGTTGGAAGCTTCGCCCGTCGTGGAATTCACGTTTGCGCCCAAAACATTTGTAGCAGAAGCAATACCCCACCACTTGGCGATACCGGAGCGGGCATTGGTCTTACCCTCTGCTTCAGAAACCGCACCTGTACCGGTCCATGTTTTGCCCCAGCCCATTACCTGTTCATTACCCTGCTCATCGACATCAACGCCGCCCGCGGCAATCCAGTACTTTTCCGCTTCCGGGTTGTAGTAGGCATAGGCCGCACGGTAGTACGGGTTCTGGAACTGACGGTTACCGTTCGTGAAGATCTGCACGAGGCCGTACTTCGCAGCGACTTCATAAGCCGCATCCATGAAATTCTTGCCGCCGTTGGCTTCGGCATCCTTCATGAAGAGGAAGTATTCCTTCTCGGACCCTTCTGGTTTAATGCGATTTCCAACTGTCGGTTCATGACGGCCGTCATCGCTTTCAAAGTGTTTACCCACATCATAGTGTTCACTTGTGCTGTCATTAATGCGGATGTTGGTACCCCAGGAGTTGTTGATCACCTTGGCACCGGTCGCTCCGACCGCATCCCACACGGCATAGAAGTAGCCGTAGTCCTGATAAGGACCGTAGTTCATGTTGTCGCTGCCGCCCGTGTTGCCGACAGCAATATCAGCATCAAACGCGACGCCGTGGGAATTCTGTCCGTCGCGGTTACCGGCCACAACGCTGGTGACGTGCGTGCCGTGCGCATCGTTCACACCGAGAATCCAGTCGCCGTTCACATTAAAAGCTTCACCCTTGGTGTAATCGCCCTTGGCCATCGTACCGTCAGGCAGCTTCGGACCGCCCTGTTTGAGGTCATAGAAGGGATAGCGCGTACCCGTGTGAGAGTACTCACCGGACGCCGTGACGCCGAAAATGCGGCCGCCCGAGAGTTCGGAGTGGGAAAGAAGGGCACCGGAGTCCACAACGCCGATCAGCACACCTTTACCGGTGTAGCCTTCCGCGTAAGCCGTGGAAGCGTTCACGTGCACAAGCCCGTGCTGGTTCTTCTTCTGACTGATGTAGCCGTCGCTGCCGTATTCAGCCGATTCCCAGGACGAGGTGCTGCCCAAGCGGCCCTGTTCCACATAAGCAGCGGAAGCAGCCGTTGCTCCGAGAATAACCGCAGCAGCAGTCAGCGCCACAACAGTCTTGGAGGGCTTGCCGTGCGAATTCTGTGTTTCGTTCACTGCCACGAAAGAGCGGCGAACGTCATTCCACAACGTTTTGAATGTACGGTTCATTGCGAAAAATCCTTTGATGGGGTTGACGGACCGCGCCGGGGAAAAGGTACGGGCCTTGATGGGGCAATTTAAGGAATTACCCCCCCCCCGATTGATTTATCTCAACGAAGTGTCATGGGTTAAGAGAAAACACTGAGGAAATTCGATTTCATATCATGCGCCGGAAGACTTTGTGTTGTATTAATACAACATTTACCTTAGTTGCACAGCTTCTCTGAGCTTGTCCCTCATCACCTTGTAAGACAAGACCTCAACCTCCTCAATCCCTTCAAAAATGAAATCCTCCGAATAAGCATACTTACTTACCCCTATTTTTCTAAATTTTTCAAAACTTACACTTGCTAACAGATAGAATAGGAATCATTCTTGTTCTCATTCTCATTTGTTGTAAGCGAAGACAGTTCAAGCTGTAAGAAAGCGCTTCGCTTGCCTCACACATACCATGACCACCTCCCTTTCCCCCAGCACCCGTCTCTCCCTTTTGTCCGTTGCTGTTGCAGGCGTTTTTGCGCCCGCCGTCTCCGCGCAGACAACCATTGTTCTTGAGGATCCGGTCGTCGTGACCGCCACGCGCGTTGCCGAACCCTTATCCGAAGCCGCAGCTTCGATCAGCGTAATTACGGCCAAAACCATTGAGGAAAACGTCCCGCAGACCTTTGCGGAAACGCTCCTTGATGTGCCGAACGTTGACGTCACGAGTTCGGAGAGCGTCATGTTTAACCGCGTGAGCATCCGCGGCTCTGACGCCAACCAAATCACCTACCTCATTGACGGCATGCGTCAGGAGGACACAACAATCGGCGGCAACCAGCCCGTGGGCCTTTTCATTGATCCGGAAATGGTGAAGCAGGTCGAAGTACGCCGCGGCGGCGGCAGCTCCCTTTACGGTAACGGCGGTATCGGCGGCACGGTCGCGGTCACCACCAAGGACGCCGCAGACTTTCTGGCGGGCACCGACAAGGACTGGGGCGTCAAGGTCAAAACCGGCTATGCGTCCGATACGGAAAACTGGCAGAAGAGCGCCTTCGTCTTCGGCCGTCACGGCATCTGGGACGCCGTGGTGGGCGTCAACCGCCAGGATGCCGGGGAGACAAAGAGCTCAACAGGCAAGCGCTCGGAGAACAACCGCGACTTTGACCAGACGGCGGTGCTCGCGAAAGTCTCCGCTTTTCCCAACGACGACATGCTCGTGAGCCTTGCCTACAACTACGACATTGCCCACGACGACTGGGACAGTTCAAGCTATGGCCGTCAGACGTACAAAAACGAACAGCACCGTCTCACCGGCAAGTGGGAGTATGAGGCAAGCAAACTCGTCAACATCCGCTCGGCCGTGCAGTACGTGAGCTCTGAATACGCCTTTGATACCGGCGCGCGCGAATCCGAGATCAAGTTTGATTCGATTGGCGCCAATGTTCAGAACACCAGTGAATTTAAGATTCTCGGCGGCCATGAGCTCACGTTCGGGGGCGACATCTACAAAAAGAGCCAGAGCGGCAAAGACCTTGAAGGCAACCAGTGGGTTGACGCCACGGGACGTCCGGATTCGGACGCCCTGGATGCCGGCCTTTTCATTCAGGACATTTACGACATCACCGGATGGCTTTCCGTGAGCCCTGTTGTGCGCTGGAACTACTACAAGCGTGAATCCAACAAGGGCTACGCCTCAATGTCGGACAACAAGGTGACACCCGGGGTGACGGTGACCCTGAAACCGCACACCTCCACCGAAATCTGGGCATCCGTGAATACCGGCTACCGTCCGCCGATTCTGGATGAACTCTACTTTACGATGGTCTATCCGGGTGTGATCGATAACGCCGTTGTCGTTGCCAACCCCGAGCTCAAACCCGAAAAGTCCACGAACTGGGAAACCGGCACCAACCTTAACTTCAAGGGACTGTTGGCTGAAGACGATAAGCTCAACGCCAAGTTCACGTTCTTCTACGACGACGTGAAGGACTTCATCGGCTCCACCTCCTGGATGGATCCGAACGTTCCGGGCACCATGTACTTCTCCACGGAAAACCTTGGTCACGTGGTCCGTAAGGGGATTGAAGTGTCCGCTGGCTACGCCATCGGTAACTTCAGCGTGCGCGCCAATTACGGCCTCGTGCACGCCACGGATAAGACGACCGACGAGCGCGTGCCTGGCGTGACACCGCAGTCCGCGAACCTCCGCCTCGGCTATACGTTCCCCGCGCAGGCCCTTGACGTCTGGTACCGCGCCCGGTGGAGTAAGGGCGGCAAGAGCGCTGAGGAAACCGACTACGGCAGCAGCGTCTACAAGCACTACGCAAGCTTCATGACCCACGCCGTGGGTGTGGAGTGGTCCCCGAAGGTCGAGGGCTTTGTCACCTTCACGGCGGGTGCCGCACTCACGAACCTCTTTGACAAGGAGTACCGGATGCTTAACGGCAGCTACGGCTACGGCCGCGCCGCCCGCGTCTGGCTCTCCGCGCAGTTCTGAAGCCCGTAAGACTTAACCGGCAGGCGGTCGGGATTAAACCTCCGGCCGCCTTGCCGCACTCCGGAACATACGCATGACGCGAAGCGGTCTGGCCCGACTGTTGGGCGCTTATCTTTTCCACCGGAAACGCCTGTGGTTCTGGGCGCTTTTTGCCGTGCTCCTTGCGGCCTACACGGTCAACATCAAACTCGCGGTGGAATTAAACGACTGGAACGGGCGTTTTTACGACGCGCTGCAGCGGGTGGACAAAGACGCCATTTACCGGGAGCTCGTCTTTTTCATCGGCCTTGCGGCCGTCATCATTGCGCTTCTCGTATCCGCGGGTTATCTCAAGGACCGGGTCATCATTGCCCTCAGACGCGATATCACCTACGTGTTTTTTGACCGGTGGCTGTCGCCTGCGAGTGCCCACTACCTGCTGCGCGAAAGCGGCAAAGAACCCGACAATCCCGATCAGCGTATGAGTGAGGACGTCAAAAACCTCGTCTCCCTCTCGCTTAACCTCTCGGTGAGTCTTTTTGATTCGCTTCTCACGATCGGGAGTTTCTCGGTCATTCTCTGGACACTTTCGGGGAGCGCCGAAGTCTTCGGCATCACCGTGCCGGGCTACATGTTTTGGGTGTGCCTTATCTATACCGCCTTTTCCACGTGGCTCACGCACGTCATCGGCAGGAAACTTAAGACCTACAACATCGGGGTACAGCATAAGGAAGCGGATCTCAGAGCGGCGCTCATGGAAAAGCGCCGCCACGCCGATGCCATTGCCGGCGCCCGGGGTGAAGCTACGGAAGCCGTGGGGCTGCACGAGAAGTTCGGCAGCCTCATGGATATGCTCATAAACCTCGTGAAAAAGCAGCGTGACCTCGATTTCTTCACGGTGGGCCTGGGGCAGTTCACGCACCTCGCACCCATTTTCTTTTCGCTTCCCACGTTTTTGGCAGGCCATATTCAGCTCGGGGGCCTCATGCAAATCAGAGGCGCGTTCGGGGACGTCGCGCGGTCACTTTCCTGGATTATCTTCTGCTACGACGATCTCGCAAAACTTTCCGCCGCCTACGCCCGCCTAAAGCGCCTGGAAGCCGGGCTCACCGAAGCCGAAACCCTCAGAAAGCGGCTCTTACCTGTCCAATCCGGTGCAGGGCAAAACCTCACAGCCGACCTGCAGCTCACGGTTCCCGGGCACTCCTCAGACGCGGCCCGAAAGCTTTCCGTGAAACTGACGCTCAAACCCGGCACGCTTACGCTTCTCACAGGTACCTCGGGTATCGGCAAAAGCACGCTCATGAAGACGCTCGCAGGGTTTTATGCGGGCTTTGAAGGACTGCTCACGATCCCGGACGGCGTCTATTGGATTCCGCAGAGGGGTTACATCTTCACCGGTACCCTGCGCGCCAATCTCGCCTACCCCCGGCGCCCCGAGACGCTCACCGACCGTGAGGCCCAAGAGCGCCTCACCGCCGTGGGGCTCGAGAGCCTCCTGCCGGAACTTGATACGCAGCAGGACTGGTCCGTACGGCTTTCGGGCGGAGAACAGCAGCGCCTGTGTCTTATCCGGTGCCTTGCCGTCAAACCCAAGGTGTTGCTGTTGGACGAAAGCCTCTCGGGGCTGGAGGACACGGCGGCAGAAGCCCTGCTCACGCTCGTGCGGCGCGCACTGCCCGATACCGCCGTTTTGCTCATTACCCACCAGAGCGGACTCATCAGCAGGGCCGATACGGTGCTGACACTCACTTAAGGAAACCACCATGCTCAACAATTTCGTCCCTTATCCCCGCTACGAACGGGCGGTTTTTATCGGCGACACCGCAACCGAATACCTTGCGGCACTCAAGATTTACGCTTACGCCCTTGTGGGCGGAGAAGTGCCCTCAATGGAACTGCTGCACCCGCAGGAGAAGCCCCTTGAGTGTGTGGCCTGCGCCATGCACAACAAACCGCAGGTTTTAAAAAGCGCACTTACCAAAATCCCTGCGGACTATGTGCTCCTTGAAGACAACCACCGCGCGGAACTTAACCCCGCCTCAATGAAAGAGGGACTGGAAGCAGCTGGGGTGCCCGTGAAGGTTTTAGACGTAACCGGTACCGTCCCGGAAGTGCTGCGCCGCGCGGGCGCCATGTTTGATGCGGACAAGCAGGCCGAGCGCGTGATCCGCGATTACGAGGAGCGCTTCAGACTGCTGCGGGAAGCGCCGCAAGCAACAAAGCCACAGAAACTGCTGATTCTGCTGTCAATCCGGCAGCCCGTGACGCTCGAAACCTTTCTTTTTGCGGTGACGGACTCTCACGAACTGAGCCAGGCCGTGGCACGCGAATTTGGCTGCGCCAACGTGACGGTCTCTGATCCCGAAAAGGAACAGATCCCGGGCCTAACGGAACTCAACGCAGAAAGCCTCAGCGAGCTTCTCGCAAAACAGCCCGAAGCCGTTGCCCTCACCGGAGACGGCACAGCCGGAGCGGTGGCCATCGAGAAGACCGTCAAAAAACAGCCGGCACTTAAAACCATACCGGCACTTGTGAATCACCGCGTCTGGCCCCTGCCCTTTTACTGCGGAGCACTTGCCTGGCGCGAACCGCTGATTCTGCAGGTGTGGAAAGAGGCTGTTATGGAGCGTGAGGAATTGACACAGTTGGTGCGTTAACTGTGTCAGTTCTGACGGTAAATGGGCGTTAAAAGCTGATACGCACGTGCGCTTAAAAATGATGCAAAAGGGCGTCAATAGCAGATACAGAAGTGCGTTAAAAAAAGATGCCGTCTGTCTGATAAAAAGAGACACAGCAGGTGCAGTAAAAACTAACGCTGTGGTGCGTCAGAAATTAACGCTCTTGAGCGTGGGCAGGCCGCCGCACCGGCCACTGTTAGAGGACGCGATCAGCGTTTACATTTCGGTCGCATAAAAGTAGTCATTTGCTAGAAGTACCCCCACGGTGATTTGGACACAGGTTTTTTGTACATATAAGCAGTAGGGATATTCAGGTTTTATCGTCCGGGCAGTACCGGGCCCACGGGATTTGAGCCGTGCGATCATTTTCGTGGCGTCACGAAGATGATCACGATAGGCAAAGGAGGCACGAGAGATGCCGTGCGCGCACAATTCCGCCGCAGCTCGGCGCTTATCGTCACTGGGAAAGTCCGGGCGCTTTCTTTCGCCTTTTCCTTTGTCCATTTCTTAACCCGCGGTGTAGGTAAAAAAAGAGCCCGTTTCCACTACAAACAGAGAAACGGGCTTACAAAATGCCTGACATGGAGTTTTGCAGCCGCACTGACCGCATCAGCACTCAGCACGACCGAACCGGCTCAAGCAAAACCGGAAGGCTGCCCCGGAAGCCTTTGCTGAAACTTCTGAGGCAGCGGTAAAGCTTTTCGGCACCGCCGTGGCGTTACCGCTTCAGGCGATGCCGACTCAGCTGTTTTCACAACTGAGGTTTATTGCCCGTTCGGTTAGAACGCGTAGCGG
>ENA-UOJC01000259-UOJC01000259.1-human-gut-metagenome-genome-assembly--contig:-C104-NODE-259-length-97138-cov-11.256986_pt1 | contig 97138 bp, 79 predicted proteins | sample MGYA00242339_ERZ723886 | MGnify/ENA metagenome assembly ERZ723886 | reverse complement strand
TAATTCCTTACTGGCTGTAAGGGATATTAACCATAAATATATTGTAGTAGAAAGGTGGAGGGTAATGAGTCTGATTAATAATCTTGTGGAGCAGTTAATCAACGGACTGAGGACAGGGAGTATTTATGCCCTGATTGCCCTGGGGTATACCATGGTTTATGGTATTGCAAAGATGATTAACTTTGCTCATGGAGACATTATTATGGTAGGTGCATATGCACTTTATGTATTCGCGGCCTTATTGGGACTTCCGGCGCCGGTATGTATTTTATTGACCATTATTGTCTGTGCGGTTCTCGGAATTCTGGTGGAACGTATTGCGTACAAACCACTGCGTAATGCGCCGTCGCTGGCTGTACTTATCACAGCGATCGGTGTAAGTTACTTTTTACAGAATGTTGCTTTGATCATATTTAAAGCAACGCCGATTCCTTTTGGTTCGGTAATCAAAGTGCCATCGATAAAGATCGGAGGTATTCACATTTCCGGAATTACAATAGTAACTTTGATCGTAACGGTAATCGCTATGGCAGTTTTGACCTGGTTTATTAATAAAACAAAGGCGGGAAGTGCTATGAGAGCTGTGTCTGAAGATAAAGGTGCAGCGGCCCTGATGGGTATCAATGTAAATAAAACAATTTCTATGACGTTTGCTATTGGCTCGGCCTTAGCGGCGGTGGCCGGTATTCTCTTTATCTGTCAGTATGAGTCTTTATCTCCGACATTGGGCGCTTTGCCGGGCATCAAAGCCTTCGTTGCGGCGGTTCTTGGCGGTATCGGAAGTATTCCGGGAGCCATGCTTGGAGGAATTGTACTCGGAATTATCGAGAGTTTGTCGAAAGCGTATATTTCTACTCAGCTTGCGGACGCCATTGTTTTCGGTGTGCTTGTTATCGTTTTATTAGTTAAACCGTCCGGTTTGCTTGGTAAGATGAAAGCAGAGAAAGTGTAGGTGGCTGTCGTGAATAAGAAAATTAATAAATCAGTAATCATAAATGTTATTTTAGCGCTTGTTGTCTATGGCGTTGTTATGGCATTAATTTATGGCGGATTGCTTGGACGCCAGGCTATGTCCATTATTATTCCATGTTGTATTAATGTTATGCTGGCGGTTTCGCTTTGTCTGCTGGTTGGTTTTCTTGGGGAGCTGACATTGGGGCATGCAGGATTCATGTCGATCGGCGCCTATGCAGGGGCTCTGACGACGAACGCACTGGATCTTCCGCCGCAGATTGAACTTTTGATCGGTCTTTTGGTCGGCGGTATCGTTGCGGCGGTGTTCAGTTTGATCATCGGTCTGCCCGTACTTCGTCTGAAGGGCGATTATCTGGCAATTGTTACATTGGGATTTGGTGAGATCATTAAGTCTGTTATTAACTTTTTAGGTTTTACAGGCGGCGCCAAAGGGCTTTCCGGTATCGGAGCCTACAGTAATTATAAAAACTTTACATTCGTTTATATATTTGTTTTGCTGACGATTCTTGTCATTTCCAATCTGGTAAAATCCAGACATGGCCGTGCCATCTGTGCGGTGCGTGATAATTATATTGCAGCGGAAGCTGTTGGTATTAAAGTCAGCAAGTTTAAAACAATGGCCTTTGTTATCTCTGGTTTCTTTGCCGGAATGGCCGGTGTATTTTATGCCCATAACGTAGGTATTTTGAAACCGGGAAATTTTGACTATAATAAATCCATCGAGATCCTTGTTATGGTCGTACTCGGCGGTATGGGAAATATTAAAGGAGCGATCATTGCGGCCGTTATTTTAACAGCCCTTCCGGAAGTTCTTCGTAGTGCGGCAGATTTCCGTATGCTGCTCTATGCGATCGTGCTGATTGCGATGATGCTCTTTAATAACTCCAAGTTCCGTATGGCGATGATTGAAAAACGAAACCTCAAAAAGGCAATGAGTATTCAGAAGGAGGGCGAATAGGATGGCTTTATTGGAAGTGAAACATCTGGGAATCTCCTTTGGCGGCCTTCGTGCTGTTGATGATTTGAATATGAGTATTGAGCAGGGAAGTCTGGTCGGACTGATCGGCCCGAATGGCGCAGGTAAGACGACGGCATTTAACCTGCTGACCGGTGTGTATGCACCGAGTGAAGGAACCATCGTATTGGATGGAGAAAATCTTGTCGGAAAGGCTCCGACAGAAATCTGTAAGTCGGGTATTGCGAGAACCTTCCAGAATATTCGTCTTTTTTCCCAAATGACTGTGTTAGACAATGTTAAAGTAGCTCTTCACAATCATGTGGAATATAGTCTGGCTGAAAGCTTTTTCCATTTGGGGAAATACTCCAAAAAGGAAAAAGAGATGGATGAGCGGGCTATTGAGATATTAAAGGTATTTGATCTGGATGGTCAGGCAGATGTACTGGCATCGAATTTACCTTATGGTAAACAGAGAAAACTGGAGATTGCCCGTGCCCTGGCTACGGAACCAAAGCTTTTGCTGCTGGATGAACCGGCGGCCGGTATGAACCCGAATGAAACCCAGGAACTGATGGACACCATTCAGTTGATCCGTGAAAAATTCCATATTACCATTCTTCTGATCGAGCATGATATGAAACTGGTATCCGGTATTTGTGAGTATCTTTATGTACTGAACTTCGGTATGGAACTGGCTCACGGAGAACCAACGGATGTTTTGAATGATCCGAAGGTTATCACGGCATATCTGGGCGAGTAGGAGGGCAATGTCATGGCAATGTTAAAAGTTACAGATTTACAAGTATATTATGGTGTTATTCAGGCAATCAAAGGAATCTCTTTCGAGGTTAATGAAGGCGAGGTTATCGCTCTCATTGGTGCCAACGGCGCCGGAAAGACAACCATTTTGCATACAATTACCGGACTGGTTGAGGCCAAAGGCGGAACAGTGGAATTTGAAGGAACGAATATTACCAAAATGCCGGGACATAAAATTGTCACATTGGGTATGGCCCATGTACCGGAAGGACGCCGTGTGTTTGCAGAATTAACGGTTTTGGAAAATTTGAAACTGGGTGCTTATACCCGAAAAGATAAAAATGAAATCGAAGCGTCTCTGCAGATGGTTTACAAACGTTTCCCACGTTTGGAAGAACGTAAGAACCAGCTGGCCGGAACTTTATCCGGCGGTGAGCAGCAGATGCTGGCCATGGGCCGTGCGCTTATGTCCCATCCAAAGATCATCCTTATGGATGAGCCATCTATGGGTTTGTCTCCGATTTTCGTTAATGAGATTTTTGATATTATAAAAGAAGTCAGTGCCAGCGGAACTACCGTTCTTCTGGTTGAACAGAATGCGAAAAAGGCCCTGAGCATTGCGGACAGAGCATATGTACTGGAAACAGGTAAGATCGTTCTTGAAGGGGATGCAAAGGAACTGATGAATGATGAATCGGTGAAGAAGGCATATCTGGGTGAATAGGAGGGATTCACATGAGTCATACAGTTATTACCATTGCACGTCAGTATGGAAGCGGCGGAAAAACCGTCGGTAAAATGCTGGCGGAGGATTTGGGGATTCATTTTTATGACCGGGAAATTATCCGGTTAGCATCTGACGAAAGCGGAATCAGCGAGCAGCTTTTTGGCGCAGCGGACGAGGCGCCGAAGTCCGGGATTTTAGGACGGATCGCTAAGAAGGTTTATACCGGAGAGGTACTTCCGCCGGACAGTGATGATTTTGTTTCTACAGATAATTTATTTAATTATCAGGCGAAGATCATTAAGCAGATTGCAGAAGAGGAATCCTGTGTGATCATCGGACGTTGTGCAGATTTTGTCTTGAAAGACTATGATAATGTGATCAGTGTCTTTGTTCATGGGCCGTTTGATTTCTGCCTGGAACAGGCGATGAAGAAATTCAGTAAGACCGAAGATGAAATGCGTCGGTTTATCCAGAAAAAAGATAAATACCGGGGAGACTATTACAAATATCATACCGGTCAGGAATGGTACGATGCCCGGAATTACGATCTGTGCCTCGACAGCAGCAAACTTGGTTTCGAGGGCTGTGTGGAAGCTATTAAAGCTTACATGGAAGTCCGGGGATTATCTATTAAATAATCAGTTAATAAACGATTGTTCAGCCGTCATTATATTATAATGGCGGCTGTTTTCATATCTGAAATCTGTACCGGAACCCAAATCTAAACTTTTTGTGAAATTTCTGACGCGTGTTGAAATGTAACTTTAAACGTTTTATAATTGAAATATTAACATGAGGCAGGAGGCGAATACATGGAAGCTTATGTAAAGCTGGAAAATGTAACGAAGATTTACCGCATGGGTGAGATTGAGATCCGTGCGGCAGATGGTATAGATTTTGAGATCATGAAAGGTGAATTTGTTGTTATTGTCGGTCCCAGCGGTGCCGGAAAAACAACGGTTTTAAACGTTTTGGGAGGTATGGATACGGCGACCAGCGGTTCCATATGGGTAGATGGTAAAGACATTTCCAAATATCACGCAAGGGCGCTGACAGGGTATCGGCGGGATGATATTGGATTTGTGTTCCAGTTTTATAATCTGATTTCGAATCTGACAGCCCTTGAAAATGTGGAACTGGCTCTGCAGATTTGCCGGGATCCTCTGAGTGCGAGAAGTGTCTTAAAGGATGTGGGGCTGGGTGACCGGATGAAGAATTTTCCGGCCCAGTTGTCCGGTGGTGAACAGCAGAGGGTGTCCATAGCACGGGCCCTGGCCAAAAATCCGAAATTACTGCTTTGCGATGAGCCGACAGGCGCTTTGGATTACAATACAGGTAAAGCCATATTGAAATTGCTCCAGGATATGTGTCGGGAACGGGGGATGACGGTCATCGTCATAACTCACAATTCGGCAATTGCACCGATGGCGGACCGGGTCATCAAGATAAAAAACGGAAAAGTCTCCGGAATGACAGTGAACGAGAATCCGGTATCTGTGGAAACAATTGAATGGTAATGGAGAGTGCTTATGAGAAAGAAGGCATTGGCGAAGGATTTTCGTATGGAGATTCGGAATAGTCTGAATCGATTTTTATCAATATTTTTTATTGTTGCGCTTGGCGTCGCCTTTTTTGCAGGCATTCGGGCTTCGGAGCCGGATATGCGGTATTCGGGAGATGCCTATTTTGATGCGCACAATATGATGGATATGAAGATATTAAGTACCCTCGGACTGACGGAAGATGATATCAAGGCGATTCAGGCCGTCGAGGGTGTGGAAAAGGTTGAGCCGGGATATATGATTGATGTTCTTGCCTTAATGGGTGAGAGTGAACGGGTCATTCATGTGGAGTCCCTGCCGGAGACGATGAATCAGGTTGATGTGGCTGAGGGACGGCTGCCGGAAAAGAAAGGCGAATGTATCATTGATATGGACGGGGCAAAATCCTATGGTATCCAGGTTGGTGATACGCTGACATTTTTATCAGGAACGGATAAGGAGCTTTCAGAAAATTTAGCGACGGAAGTGTATACGGTGGTCGGAACCTGTTCCAGTCCGATGTACATATCTTTTAACCGGGGAAGCACAAATATCGGCAGCGGTGAAATCGACATGTTTGTTTATGTGACTGATGAAAGCTTTGACCAGGAGGTCTATTCTCAGGCATATGTGACCGTGGAGGGTGCGAAGGATGCAACGGCATTTACGGACAGCTATACGGAAATCGTTGATAAAGTTAAAGAAAATGTAGAAGGCATTTCGGATGTCCGCTGTGATATTCGTTACGCTGAGATCATGGATGAGGCCAATGAAAAGATTGCAGAGGCCGAGTCTGAACTGAAAGGAGCAAAAGAAGAAGCCGAATCCGAACTGACCGAGGCTGAGCAGGAATTAAAAGACGGCGAAGCGGAGTTGGCTGACGGCAAGGCGGAACTGGCATCATCGGAAAATGATATACAGGAAGCAAAAAATAAGCTGTATGACAGTCGGACAACGTTGGATGACGGATGGAATCAGTATAACAGCGGGAAGGCTCAGATGGAGTCGGGCAAGGCGGCGTTAGCAGAAGCAGAAAAGACCCTGGAGGAAAATGAGGCTAAACTGGTTGATGGTGAAGCTCAGATTGCCGAGGCAGAAAAAACCCTTTCCGAAAAGGATAGTGAATTGGCGGCGGCGGAACAGGGACTGGCTGATGCCAAAGCCCTGATAACCGGATTGGCGACAGGATGGCAGCAGTACCAGGGCGGTATGTCCGGTCTGGAAACCTTGAAAAATCAGTTGGCCCAGTTGGAGAAACTGATCGGTGCGGGTATGGCGACGCCGGAACAGATGGTTCAGGCGGAACAGCTTCGGGCAGCGGTGGCCCAGACAGAGGCCCAGATGGCGGAAGCGAAGGCAAATCTGGATGCCATGGAGGCTATGCGGCCGGCGGCTGAAGAAGCTCTGGAGCATGAAGCGGAGATTACGGCCGGACGGGCAGAGCTTGAGGCCGGAAAGACCGAGTTGGAAGCTAAGAAGGCTGAACTTGCTGAGGGCCGGAAGCAGCTTGAGGCTGGGAAAGAAGAACTGGAGAAGCAGAAAACCACACTGGCGGAAGCCGAAAAAACTTTGGCGGATTCTTATAATCAGTTGACCAGCGGAGAGAGTGCTTATACCAGCGGCTGGAGCCAGGTGAACGACGGCGAAGCCCAAATTGCGGAGGCTTATGCGACCATCGCCGAAAATGAACAGAAATTGGCGGATGGCTGGGAAGAATACGAAAAAGGTAAAAAAGAAGCAGAGGAAAAGATTTCTGATGCGGAAATTAAAATACAGGATGCGAAAAATGAAATCGATGGTATTGATAAGCCATCCTGGTATGTGAACGATAGAGACAGTAATTCGGACTACAGTGGTTATTCGGACAATGCAGACCGTATGCGGGCTATTGGTTCGGTATTTCCTGTGCTGTTTTTCCTTGTGGCTGCCCTTGTCAGCCTGACGACAATGACCCGTATGGTGGAAGAACAGCGGATTCAGATCGGTACCTTAAAGGCGCTGGGTTACAGCAAATTCTGGATTGCTGCCAAATATGTAGGCTACGCCCTGGCTGCAACGCTGGGAGGTTCTGTCCTCGGCGTATTATTTGGCCAGAAGGTATTTCCATATATTATCGTTACGGCATATAAGATTATGTATGTACATATTCCGGATGTAGTCATTCCATATGATATGGGTTATGCTTTGGCCGCATCGGGGGCAGCGATTTTATGCACAATGGTCGCAACGATCAGCGCATGTTACCGGGCATTACAGGCACAGCCGGCAGAGTTAATGCGTCCGGAGGCGCCGAAGAGCGGTAAGCGGGTGTTCCTGGAATATATTCCTTGGATCTGGGGAAATCTGAATTTTACCTGGAAGTCCACGGTGCGGAATCTTTTGAGATATAAGAAACGATTCTTTATGACAATATTTGGTATCGGGGGCTGTATGGCTCTGATGATCGTCGGATATGGTCTGAAGGATTCCATTATGGATATTGCCAGATTGCAGTACCGTAAAATTCAGGTATATGATTTGATGGCTGTCGTTGATGGTGACATTGATGCGGAAGAAAAGGCCCTGGTGGATGAAGAGCTTGAATCTGACAAACGGATCAGTTCTTATATGGATGGTTATATGCGTCTGTCAGAAGTGACCTTTGAAAACGAGAAAAAAGATGTTTATCTTTATATTCCATCCGGTTTGGAAAAACTGGATCAGTTTGTAACCTTTAATGACCGGGTATCCGGTGATACATGGTATATGACGGAGGATAGTGCCATATTGACGGAAAAGGCTGCAAGAGATATGGGCGTTTCTGTAGGCGACGAGATTCAGATTGAACTGGAAGATGATGAAAAAATCACGGTAACGGTAACGGATATCTGTGAAAATTATTTATCTCATTACATTTATCTGGCGCCTCAGCTCTATGAAAAGCTGACGGGTAAGGCGCCGTCGTACAATTGTGTTTTTGCGGATTTAAAAGAAGAATACGAAGACGAGCTGACCCAGGTGGGTGAGGAACTTCTGAAAAATGACAGTATATTGACCGTATCTTATACAAACAATATGGAAAGCCAGATTGAAGATATGCTGGGTGTTCTGGACAGCGTTATTGTCGTTTTGATTATTTCGGCGGGCATGCTGGCCTTTGTTGTACTTTACAATCTGAACAATATTAATATCAATGAACGTAAGCGGGAATTGGCAACATTAAAGGTTCTTGGTTTTTACGATATGGAAGTGGGCAACTATGTTTATCGTGAAAATATACTTTTGACGATCATTGGTGCCATTGCCGGCGTATTTCTCGGAAATATATTGCATCAGTTTGTCATTCAGACTGTAGAAGTGGAGATGACGATGTTTGGACGGAACATTAATATGCCAAGCTATATCTATGCCATTGGATTTACGTTCCTGTTCTCAGTGCTGGTTAATATGGTAATGTACTTTAAACTGAAAAAGATTAATATGGTAGAATCACTGAAGAGTGTGGAATAATGGAGGAAGAAACATGAGTAAGTATCTTGTTGTTGTGGATATGCAGAATGATTTTATTAACGGAAGCCTTGGTTCGGCTGAAGCGCAGGCCATATTGCCAAAGGTTATTGAAAAGATTAAAAATTTCCCTGGAACGGTTGTTTATACACGGGACACCCATGAGGATAACTATCTGGAAACACTGGAAGGAAAGAAATTGCCGGTGGTTCATTGTGTCCGGGATACGGAGGGCTGGAAGTTCCAGGATGATATTCAGGAATTGGTAACGGCAAACCGCAGCCTTGTATTTGACAAGGAGACCTTTGGTTCCATCCAGATGGCGGGCTGCCTTCAGGGAATTGACCGGATGGCTCCGATTGATGAGGTCATTGTCGTAGGACTCTGCACGGATATCTGTGTCATGGCCAATGCAGTCTTGATCCGGACAGCAATGCCGAACACACCGGTGCGAGTAGATGCGTCCTGCTGTGCAGGCTCCACACCGGAAGCGCATCGTTGTGCATTGGAGGCTATGAAATCCCTCCAGATTGAGGTTGATGAATAAAGGAAAGGACTTATCAAAATGAGTTTAAATCAGAGTTTAGAATTAAATAACGGTCTGAAAATGCCTGTTTTGGGTCTTGGTGTTTATAAAAGCGGCGAACACACAAAGGAAGCTGTGCTGGCCGCTTTGGAAGCCGGATACCGGCATATTGATGCGGCATCCGTATATGGAAATGAAAAAGAAGTGGGCGATGCCATTCGGGAGAGCGGTATCTCACGGGAAGAGATTTTCGTTACGACAAAATTGTGGAATGATGATATGCGGGCGGGGATTCAGAGAGAAGCTCTATTGCGAAGTCTTGAAAAGCTGCAGATGGATTATGTGGACTTATATCTTCTTCATTGGCCGGTGGCCGACTGTTATTTACCGTCCTGGAATATCCTGGAGGAGCTTCAGGCCGAGGGAAAAACAAAATCCATCGGCGTCAGCAATTTTCAAATGAGGCATTTGGATGATTTAATGGCCCATACCGACATAGTGCCGGTGGTGAACCAGATCGAATGTCATCCATATCTGAGTCAGGAACCTCTTCGGAGTTTTTGCCGGGATAAGGGCATTCAGGTGACGGCCTGGGCGCCGCTTGGACGTACCAATGTTTTTGAAGACCCGGTGATTACCGAGTTGGCCAGGGCTTATGACCGGACGCCAGCCCAGATCATTTTGCGCTGGGAGATTCAGAACGGTATTATTGTTATTCCGAAATCTGTACATCGGGAGCGTATTATAGAAAATAGTAAAGTATTTGATTTTGAATTAAAACCGGAAGATATGGCGAAGATGAACGGGCTCAATAAGGATCAGCGATTTGGACCGTCACCGGATACCTTTGATTTTTAATTAGGAAAAGAGCGAATCGAAATGTGGATTATCCTGGCCTTTGGCTCGGCATTTTTTGCAGGGGTAACAGCAATTTTGGCAAAGCTGGGAATAAAAGATATGGATTCCCATCTGGCAACGGCCATACGGACCATCGTAGTGCTTATTTTTGCCTGGATGATGGTATTTATAAAGGGAACCCAGACAACAATGGCGGATATTTCCGGGGAGAGTTATTTGTTTCTCGGATTATCCGGCCTTGCCACTGGAGGGTCCTGGCTGTGTTATTTTCACGCCCTTCAATTGGGAGATGTGAATAAGGTCGTACCGATTGATAAGTCCAGCACGATTCTTACGATGATCAGTGCCTTTCTCATCCTGGGTGAACCGATAACTTTATATATGGTCTTGGGCATGTGTGCCATTGCCTTAGGAACGGGGCTTATGGTTCAGAAAAAATCAATGCCGGAGGTCTCCGGGCAAAAGAATAGAGTAAGAACCAGAGGCGATTACCGGTGGCTGGTGTATGCGGTCTTGTCGGCGGTATTTGCAAGCCTGACATCCATACTTGGGAAAATCGGCATAGAGAATGTGGATTCCACGCTGGGAACTGCTTTGCGGACGATCGTTGTTCTGATCATGGCCTGGTTAATTGTCTTTATGAACCATAAATGGAAAGAGATTGGCAAAATTGATGGGAAGAGCTGGATTTTCCTAATCTTATCGGGAATAACAACGGGGCTTTCCTGGCTCTGCTATTATCGGGCTTTACAGACGGGCAAAGCCAGCGTGGTCGTACCGATTGATAAATTAAGTATCGTCGTGTCGGTCATTTTTGCATGGGTCGTTTTTAAAGAGAAATTGTCTCCGAAAGGACTGGCCGGACTTGGATTGATCGTGGCGGGAACGCTGATATTATTACTGTAACGGAGAGAAAACGAATGAAATTTTATATGGCACCTTTGGAGGGCATTACCGGATATATTTTCCGTAATGCCCATTATGATTATTTTCATCCTGCGGATAAATATTTTACACCTTTTATTACGCCGGGGCTGAACAGCCGTCGGACTTCAAAGGCTTTGAGAGATGTGCTTCCTGAAAATAACCAGGGGCCCAAAATTGTGCCCCAGATTTTAACGAACCGGGCTGATGAATTTATTTATACGGAAAAACAGTTGATAGAGATGGGGTATGATGAAATCAATCTGAATCTGGGATGCCCGTCAGGAACGGTGGTAAGTAAGCGCCGCGGCTCCGGTTTCCTTGCATTTCGTGAAGAGCTGGACCGTTTTCTGGATGAAATTTATCGGACGGCCGAGCTGAAAATTTCCATTAAAACCCGTTTGGGTAAAGATAGTCCGGAGGAATTTGATGCACTGCTGGATATTTATAATCAGTACCCTCTGGAGGAATTAATTATTCATCCACGGACAAGGGAAGAGTTTTACCGGGGAACCCCGAATATGGAAATGTTCCGTTTGGGACTGGAGAAGAGCCGCTGTCCGGTATGCTATAATGGAAATATTTTTACAAAACCGGATTATGAGCATTTTTGCATCCAGTTTCCGGAAGTGACTTCGGTTATGATCGGCCGGGGACTTGTCGCCAATCCGGCGCTCATTGATATTATTCTTGGAGAGCGGAAAAGTGTGGACAAGCCGCTCATTCGAGAATTCCATGACAGGATTTATGTCGACTATAGTGGGATGCTGTCTGGTGAGGTTCCATTACTTTACAAGATGAAAGAGTTCTGGAATTACATAATCTGCCTTTTTACCAATGCAAAGAAATATGGTAAAAAGATAAGAAAGGCCCAGAGCCTGAAAAATTATAATGAGATTGTAAATTCCCTCTTTGAAATGGAAGAAATTGTAGAAGGGGCAGGATTTAAGCCAGCTTTATAAGAATCCCAGATGTTCCAGCAGGATTTTTAAGCCTATGAATATTAAAATGATACCTCCGGCAATTTCAGCCTTTTTCTCATAGCGGCGGCCAAACTGATGACCGATGCCAACGCCGATGAAGGAAATGACGAATGTGGTGGCGCCGATGAGACAGACAGCCGAAAGAATTTTAACCTGGAGAAAGGCAAAGGTAATACCGACGGCCAGTGCATCGATGCTGGTGGCAATAGCCAGCATAAAGAGTTCTTTTAAGTCCAGATGTTCCTGGGGACATTCCGGGGAGTCTTCTTCTTCACCGAGGGCTTCGCGAATCATGTTGACACCGATAAAGCCAAGAAGCAGAAAGGCGATCCAGTGGTCGATGCTTGTTATGTAACTTTCAAACTGTTTGCCGAGAAGCCAGCCGATGGTCGGCATGAGTGCCTGAAAGACTCCGAAAAACAGAGCGATAATTCCGGCGTGGCGGTAGTTCATGCGCCGCATGTTCAGACCTTTGCATATGGAAACAGCGAATGCGTCCATAGACAGACCAACGGCAATTAAAATCAATTCAAATAATCCCATAGAAGGTTCTCCTTTGCATTATTATAAATATGTGTAAGGTATAAAAAAAGACTCATGTATAGCAAAAACTATACATGAGTCTTTTTAAAAGTCAAGCATTTTGATGGGATTTTATCAATTAATCTTTTTGGCGATAACCGCCAGACGTCCATCATCCTGACTATATTCACAGGTGGAAAGCGTGATCAGCCGGTCCCCGTAGACAGCGTTCTCCCCTGTATCATAAAGAGCCATTTGCCGGATATTGTTCATGTAGTCATTGAAGTCAGCTTCGTCGGCAAAAGACGTATGGCCGTAATAACGGAAGCCTTCTTCGTCTTCCGATAAGGCTCTGGAAAGAATGACGGCCACGACAGTATAGGTTCCTTTTTCCCGCAGCATGTCGAAATAAATTGTTTTGTGGGATTCAAAAAAATCTTTATCCTTGTAATTCATCAATGGCTGGAACATGCTGTTGTCATTCATATGATGTCCGTAGATGATCAGATTATCGCTGACCGGATCCAGTGAACAATAGCCGTCGATAAAGGGAACGCCGGCCGCATCATATTCTTTGTTGAAATTGGAATGAAGATAGGTATCATTATCGCCTTCAACGTACATTACCGGGTAGTCAATCGTTGTGTCCGGAATCTGAATCCATCCGGCAAAATCCGGATTTTCTTCATGAAGGCGTGCATAGCGGGGAATAATCTCGTTGCCGGTTGTCTCCGAAACTTCGTCGGAAGCATAAGTTTCTTCGACAAGCAGAGATTTGACATCATTCATGTTTTCTGCCGAGATGTGTCGTTCCCAGAAGTATTTGCCAAGGTATCCGGCGCTGCCCAGAAAGCATACGAGGGCAATAATGAAGATGATTATTTGCATTTTTTTCAAGACATGACCTCCTTTTTTTAAAATTATACCATAAATGGGGTGGTCAGTTAAAAAAAATATGTTAAAATAAGGATATAATTTTATGGGAGGAAAAGAATAATGAATGTTTTAGTAATCAATTGTGGAAGTTCTTCATTAAAATTCCAGTTAATTCAGTCCGATACAGAAGCTGTACTTGCAAAAGGTCTTTGCGAACGTATCGGTATTGAAGGCAGCAGAATCGTATATACACCAGCAGGAAAAGACAAAATTACAATCGAATCTCCAATGCCAGATCACACAAACGCGATCAAGCTCGTTCTTAGCTGTCTGACAGATGAAGCAAACGGCGTTGTAAAATCTCTTGAAGAGATTCATGCTGTAGGTCATCGTGTTGTACACGGCGGAGAGAAATTTGCTTCTTCCGTTGTTGTAGATGACGAAGTTATGAAAGCAATCGAAGAGTGCAGCAATCTTGCACCTCTTCACAATCCAGCGAACCTTTTAGGTATCAGCGTATGTAAAGAATTAATGCCAGGCGTACCTCAGGTAGCAGTATTTGATACCGCTTTCCATCAGACAATGCCTGAAAAAGCTTATCTCTATGGTCTGCCATACGAAGCATACACAGAAGATAAGATTCGTCGTTACGGTTTCCACGGAACATCCCACAGCTATGTTTCCAAACGTGTCGCTGAAATCCTTGGAAAGAAACCGGAAGAGCTGAAAACAATCGTATGCCATCTGGGTAATGGTTCCAGTATCTGTGCTGTAAATCAGGGCAAATGTGTAGACACAACAATGGGTCTTACACCATTGGCAGGTCTGATTATGGGAACACGCTGCGGTGATATCGACCCATCCATCCTTGAATTCTATGCTCAGAAACATGATCTGGATGTTTACCAGGTAACAGAAATCTTAAATAAAAAATCCGGTGTTCTCGGTATCAGCGGCGTAAGCAGCGACTTCCGTGATGTTGAAGAAGCAGCAGATGCAGGCAACGAACGCTGCAAATATGCATTGGATGCTTTCAAATATCAGGTAGCTAAATTCATCGGCGGCTATGCAGCAGCTATGAATGGCGTTGATGTGATCGTATTTACAGCAGGTGTTGGTGAAAACAGTGCAACAACACGTCAGGGCGTTTGCGATTATCTCGGATACCTTGGAATTACAATCGATGCAGAAGCTAACGGAAAACGCGGTGAAGAAATTGAAATCACTACAGCAGATTCCAAAGTTAAAGTATTCGTTGTTCCAACAAACGAGGAATTAATGATTGCAAGAGATACAGTTGCTTTAACAAAATAAGGACAGGCACATTTTGTATTTGTGAGAATATTCTATAAAGAGACCATGGAAAGGTCGGGGAACCTGGAATGAGGAAACGGCTTGGCTGGCTTTTTATAGGATGTTTATTGGCGATTCCCTGTATGGGAACGCAGATTTATCAAAATTACAGGCCCTCGGCAGATTGGGAACAGTCCGCCGAGGGCCTTACTGTTCATATGAAGGAATTTGGAATGGACCGGGTGGTCGGCTTTGATGAATATGCTGTTGGTGTTTTAGCGGCAGTGTTGGAGCCGGATACCCATGAGGAAACGATTAAAGCGATGGCGGTCGTTTTGAGAACTTACATAGCCTACATGTCGGCTGGCGGACGAACTCCGGAAAGTCAGTGGCTTGGTCAGCCTTGGCTGTCGGCCCAGGAAAGGCTGGCTAAGGGCATGGATGAAGAAAAATTAAGAAAGGCAGTAGCGGAAACCGAAGGGTGTAAAATACTCTATAACGGGGAACCGATACTGCCTTTATATTGTCTTCTGTCCAATGGGAGGACGAGAAATTTCTCCGATGTATGGGGCGGTGATCTGGCCTATTTGACCAGTGTTGATAGTCCATGGGATAAAAGTTCATCCGATTATATGGAGAAGGTATTTTTGAGCCGGAAAAAAATCATTCGCGTCCTGGCCGAAGCCGACGGGATGGAGAACTCCTGGGACCAACTGTCGGAGAGTATGGTTCAGATCATAGAAAAGGATGATTCCGGCTATATCCGGCAGATGCAGATTGGCGGACAGACGTATTCCGGTGAAGATTTGCGGTGCCGTCTGGGGCTTCCGTCCGCTTGCTTTGATTATTCTGTTAAAAATGATGGAATAGAATTTACCTGTTATGGGCGGGGCCATGGTGTTGGCCTGAGTCTTTATGGTGCCGATGCCATGGCCGGGGAAGGAAAAAGCTGGCAGGAAATTATTTTGTGGTATTTTCCGGGGACGAGTGTATAAAGTTTGATTTCCTGGTCAAACTATAGCTACGAGGTGATAACAGGTGAAAGAAAATTTTAAAAATTATTGGAAAAAGAATGGATTTTACATGGTGTTGACAGCGGCTCTGGTCGTTGTGCTTGGAATTTCCGGAGTAGCCGGATATCGGTCAGGTATGAGGGATAAGGCGGAAGCTGAAAAGGCCGCTGAATTTAGTCAGGCAGAAAACACACCGGAGGTTTTGGATGAAACACCAGCGGCAGCTGTGGGAAACACGACAGATATTGAAAATGCAGTGGCTGAATCTGTAGCGGCAGCAGAAGCTGCAAATGCCGCAGTTGCGGAGACATTTGGCGACGACGCGAAAATGGTATGGCCAGTGGAAGGCGAAATTCTTAAAGAGTTTTCACCGGATAAAACCATTTATTTTGAAACACTGGATCAATACAAATGTAATCCGGCATTGCTCATCAAAGCCGACGTCAATCAGGAAGTAGTTGCTGCTTTTGGCGGAACCGTAGAATCTGTTACAGAAGACAGCGTGAACGGTACGATGATCACCGTAGACATGGGAAATGGCTATAGAGCAATTTATGGTCAGATGAAAGATGTAAATGTCAAAGAGGGCGATGTGATTGTCAAAGGTCAGGCCATTGGCAATGTGGCTCAGCCGACAAAATATTATACAGAAGAGGGAAGTCATCTTTATTTTGGAATTACAAAGGACGGTACTCCGGTGAACCCACAGGATTATCTGGAAAAATGATAACGGGGTTTTCCAGTCACCAAATTGGAAAAATAACATAAGATATAGAGCAGGCGATGATGAATCGGTCATACATATTGGAAAATATGCTGCCGATTATATTACAATCCTTCTGGTATTACCGGCCCGGGCCAGACTTTTTGAATAAATACTGTATTTTCATCGGCTGCTTTATATAGCGGGGCATTGTCATAACGGCAATGCCCTTTTTCAGTTGAAATTACAACGGTAATCCGATATAATAAGTTCTGTAAACCATTTTACATTTACTGGAAAGGATATCATGAACTATACATATATTTTAAAATGCAGTGACGGTTCCCTCTACACTGGATGGACGAATCATCTGGAGGAACGGATTCGGGCTCATAATGAAGGACGGGGAGCAAAATATACCCGCAGCCGTCGGCCGGTAGAATTGATTTATTATGAAAAGATGGAAACAAAAGAGGAAGCGATGCGGCGGGAATATGCCATCAAGCGGCTCGATCGTCAGCAGAAGCTTGAGTTGATCGCACATCAAGGAGAATATGGCTTATGAATAATATCTTAAAAAAACGGACTTCAGTTCTTGTACGGGCGGCTATCGTATTGATTTCGGTAATCTTACAGGTTTTAACAATGTTCTTGCTGGTACGTCTGCTTCAGGAATACGCCTCATGGGTTTACCTGCTCATTGAAATTGCCAGTATTGCGGTTGTTTTTGTGCTGGTGGATAATTCATCTTCCTTCAATTCCTTCTGGATTGTCATTATTCTGGCGCTTCCGGTGTTTGGTTACTGTCTTTACTTTATGTGGGGACGCAAACATACAAACAGCGCTTTTTATAAAAAATATAAAAAGATATCGGAAAAGGGAAGAGGATATAAATCCCAGGACCCGGCGATCCTGGCCGAATTGTCCGAAATGCACCCTAATAAGGCCCAGGTCAGCCGATATCTGGTTCATGAAGGCTTTTGTTTATACAAAAATACTTCCGTCCGATATTTTGAGGTTGGAGAGAAAAAATTTGATGCCCTTTTTGAGGATCTGGAGAAGGCGGAAAAGTTTATCTTCATGGAATATTTTATTGTGTCCAATGGTGAAATATGGGATCGGCTGAAAGAGGTACTGGCACGGAAAGCGGCAGAGAAAGTTGAAATTCGTCTGCTTTTGGATGATTTTGGGTGTCTGTTTATGGATGGAGACGAGATTCGGCATGAATTGTCGAAACTGGGTATCCGGGTCAGCATTTTTGCGCCGATCGTGAAGGATGTTTCACGATTGACCTTTAATTATCGGAATCATCAGAAAATCGCTGTCATTGACGGAAATATTGCCTATACGGGAGGGGTCAATCTGGCCGATGAGTATGCCAATATTATCGATCGATTTGGTCGTTGGAAGGATACGGCCATCCGCCTGGAGGGGGATGGCGTCTGGGGCCTAACAGAAATTTTCCTGGAGATGTGGGAACTTTCCAAGGAGAAAGAGCAGTTGGATTATGATAAATACCGGCCGACCATATCGTTAGATGCGCCGGGATATGTTCAGCCGGTGGCTGACGGTCCAGCCAATAATCCGGATAATCCGATTGAAGAGATGTATACCCATCTGATCAATAAGGCCAGGGATTATATTTATTTTACGACACCTTATCTGGTGCTGGACAACCGCATGGTTGACGATTTGTGCCGGGCCGCCCGAAGCGGCGTCGATGTGCGGATCATTACACCGCGTCACTATGATAAATGGTATGTCTACATGGTAAATATCTCAAATTATGGACGGCTTATGGAAAATGGCATTAAGATATATGAGTATGAACCGGGTTTTATCCATGCGAAAAATGTCATTTCTGATGATGAGTGCGGCGTCTGCGGTACGATAAATATGGACTATCGGAGTTTTTATCTGCATTATGAATGCGGCGTATTGATGACGGAAGTTCCGGCGGTTATGGAGATGAAAGAAGACTTTTTAGAAACCATGCGAAAGAGTGAGCGGGTAAGCCTGGATGCCTGGAAAAACCGTCCGTTATGGCAGAAATGCGTTCAGGGAATACTGAGAATTTTTTCACCATTATTATAAATATAGGAGTTGAATACAGTATGAAAAAGGTAGTAACAATCGCAGGTTCTGATTCCAGCGGCGGTGCCGGGATTCAGGCAGATATTAAAACCATGATGGCCCATGGCGTCTATGCCATGAGTGCGATCACTGCATTAACGGCCCAGAATACGACGGGGGTCTATGATGTGTTGGAAGCCACGCCGGAATTTGTCGGCGAACAGATCGATTGTATTTTTAACGACATCCGGCCGGATGCGGTAAAAATCGGTATGGTGTCCAATATCGGTATCATTGAAAAGATTGCAGAGAAACTAAAAGAACATCAGGCAGAAAATATTGTTGTGGACCCGGTCATGGTATCCACCAGCGGCTGCGCCCTGATGAGCCCGGATGCTCAGGAAACTTTGGTGACAAAGCTTCTGCTTTTGGCCGATATTATCACGCCGAATATTCCTGAGGCCGAGTGTCTCTGTGGTTTTGAAATCAAAGCTACAGAAGATATGGTTCGGGCGGCCGAAGTTATCGGTAAAAACCTGAAAGGCTGTGTTCTTATTAAAGGCGGTCATCTTACGGAAACCGCCGACGATCTGCTCTATGATAACGGAGAGTTTTTTTGGTACCGCGGCGAACGGGTGGATAATCCGAATACCCATGGGACTGGCTGTACCCTTTCTTCAGCCATAGCCAGTAATCTGGCCCTGGGCTATGATATGAAAACGAGTGTAAAAAACGCCAAAGATTATATTACCGGAGCCCTCAAAGACGGGCTGGATTTGGGCAAGGGCAGCGGGCCGCTGAACCATGCTTACCGGATAACAGGAAAATAAAATATTGTTTAAATAAAACAGGGTGCTAAGGTGGTACGCAGCTCTATAAGAGTGTTCGCGAAAACTTTGGCACCTTGTTTTTAAGTAGAAAAGGATTTGTGACTAAGAATAAGAAAGTCTTAATAATAAAGAAAAAGCATTGATGTTTTAAGAATGTTGTGTTAGTATGAAACAGAGGGAGGGGAATTTTATGAAGGATGAGAAAATTGCAGATATATTGAAGCAATCACGGATGGCATCCGGATTATCAGCGAAAGAAGTTATTGAAACTTTGGAAAGATCCGACATACATATTTCATATAAAACACTTTATGGATATGAGAGTGGGCGAAGTATGCCAAATGCTGATATTTATATAGCACTATGCCAGGTATATAATTGCAATATGTTTATGGAGGATTCAGAGGGATTTGAAATTTCGTCTAAAGAAATAAGAATGATTGAAAGATACCGTGGATTAGACAGTGATGGTAAAAGAATGGTTGATTATACACTGAAATTTGAATCAAAACGATCACAGGATTTGAAAGAAGCGCAAGAAGAGTTGAGACGGCGTATGAAAAAGTACAGTGAGTTATTGGAAAAGAGTTGATTTTACGTAAAACAAGTTAAAAATTTAAATAAAGAAATTTTTAAAAATGGATTGAACTATGTTTCAATTGGTAGAGTTCGACCGGAGATTATAGATTCTATTGTGGAGCGGTATCCGGATTTTAGAGATATATTATCATCTGAGTCAGATATTATTTTCTGGAAAGACCGTATCAGACACACAGAAAGGCACAAGAAAGATTTTGCTTCAGAGGAAGATTACGAAATGTGTTTTCGAAATATTCCTGATATTATAAATCGTCCAGATTTTGTTAGTGTCCATTCAAATAAAGATAGTATTTCGTTTGTAAGGAGGTTTTCAGAAAATGTTTCTGTTGCGGTGAGATTATCATCGGATGGGAAATTGGCCTACAGGACGATGTATCCATTGAAAGATTCACAATTGAATAATTACATAAAACAAGGAAGAGCGTGGAAAATCTTGGATAATTGACAACAAAATGTAATGGGTGTAATATATATAGAAAAGAATAAATAGACTGGATTATAAAGAATAGATTATCTGAGGATAGAACAGGCAGCTATCACGCCCATTGGGTCTTGAAAGAGATGCCGGAGTGCCAACCGGCCAAATAATTTATTCTTTAAATAAGGTCAGGGTGCCAGGAAATTCGCAAGATTCTAAAAATAGAGAGTACGAAATTCTTTGGCACCCTGTTTTGTTTTAATAAATCGGCATAACAGCCAGGAACTTATACATTAATACGAAGTGGCAGAAGCTGCCGCCCATCACGAAGAGATGGAAGATTTCATGGGAACCGAAATTCTCATGCCGACTGTTGAAGATTGGAAGCTTCAATGCATAGATGACGCCGCCGATCGTATAGATGATTCCTCCGGTAAGGAGCCACATAAAAGCTTCTCTGGACAGGCTGTTTAAAATCTGAGTAAATGCAAGGACACAGGTCCATCCCATTCCGATGTAAAGTACGGAAGACACCCATTTCGGACAGTTTACCCAAAAGGCTTTCAGGACGATGCCGAAAATGGCGATGCCCCATACGATGGCTAAAAGGGTGTATCCCAAAGTGCCTCGGATAGCAATGAGGCATACAGGTGTGTAGGTCCCGGCAATAAGCACCGAAATCATCATATGATCAAATTTTTTCAGGCGCTTATTAACTTTTTCATTGATATCCAATGAATGATACAGGGTACTTGCGGCATATAGTAAAAGCATGCTGACAATAAAAATACTTAACGAAACAACATGGACCAGATCTGGTGCTGTACAAGCCCGGAGAATCAGCGGTACGGCGGCGAGCAGAGCCATAAGCCAGCCGATAAAATGAGTAATGGCGCTTCCTGGGTCCTTCGGTCTGAATTTCATAAGATCACCTTCCTGTTCTGAGATTTATAAAGGATTGTGTGTCGAAACAACAACACATAGTAATTAAAACTACATAATCTATAATATGATACTATCACAAATAAAATACATGTCAAGCATAAAAAAATAAAAACAGTGAAAAATCCATGAAACTATGATATACTGTGAACAGTTAGCGAGTGAATTTTTAGGAGTGAATGCGTATTATGGGAAAATATTTTGGGACTGACGGTTTTCGCGGTGAGGCAAATATAAAGCTCACGGTGGAACATGCATTTAAAGTCGGACGTTTTTTAGGATATTATTTTGGAAAAGATCATAAGGCAAAGATTGTCATTGGTAAAGATACACGGCGTTCCAGTTACATGTTTGAGTATGCCCTGGCCGCAGGACTTACGGCCAGCGGTGCAGACGCCTATTTGCTTCATGTAACGACGACACCGAGTGTTTCTTATGTCGTGCGTACAGAGGAATTTGACTGCGGCATCATGATCTCAGCCAGTCACAATCCGTTTTATGATAATGGAATTAAGATCATCAATGCCATGGGACATAAGATGAGCGCCGATGTGGAGCAGCTCATTGAAGATTATATTGATGGAAAAACAGAGGAACTTCCGTTGGCAACCCGTGAAGATATTGGGCGGACCGTGGATTATGCGATGGGAAGAAATCGCTATATCGGTCATTTGATCGCCACAGCAACACGTTCCTTTAAGGATAAAAAGGTCGGCCTGGACTGTTCCAACGGTTCGGCGTCTTCAATCGCTAAAAGTGTATTTGATGCTTTGGGAGCAAAAACTTATGTGATCAATGCAGAGCCGGATGGCACAAATATTAACATGAACTGCGGTTCTACGCATATTGAAGTGCTTCAGAAATTCGTTATGGAAAAGGGTCTTGATGTTGGTTTTGCTTACGATGGCGATGCGGACCGGTGTATTGCTGTGGACGATGAAGGACATATCGTTGACGGCGATTTGATCATGTATGTCTGCGGTAAATATATGCATGAAAATGGAACATTGAATAACAATACGATCGTCACAACAGTCATGTCCAATTTCGGTCTGTATCTTGCTCTTGATAAAGCTGGCATTCGATATGAAAAGACGGCCGTTGGTGATAAATATGTTTATGAGAATATGATGCAGAACGGACATTCCATCGGTGGAGAACAGTCCGGGCATATTATTTTCAGCAAGCTGGCGACGACCGGCGATGGTATTTTAACTTCTTTGAAGATTATGGAAGTTATGCTGGAGAAAAAGACAAAGCTTTCCGAACTGATCAAGCCGGTGAAGATCTACCCTCAGCTGCTTGTGAATGTTAAAGTAGAGGATAAAACGGAAGCGGAGCAGGATGCGGACGTTCAGGCGGCTGTAAAAGCCGTGGAAGAAGCCCTTGGAAATACGGGACGCATTCTTGTGCGGGAAAGCGGAACAGAACCGGTGCTGCGTGTTATGGTGGAAGCAGAAACGGATGAAATCTGTCATAAATATGTTTATCAGGTAGTGGATGTTTTAAAGGCCAAAGGCCATGCTATTGAAGGGAAGTAGAGAACATGGGAGACAGTCTGGTTGAACAGGTAAGAAATGCCATGCCGCCGGAAGACGATCTGTTTGAAGTGGCGGAACTGTTTAAGGCCTTCGGGGATTCAACCCGGGCAAAAATCATATGTGCGTTGAGCCAGTCAGAGCTGTGCGTGGGAGATCTGGCGCTGCTGCTTGAGATGAATCAGTCGGCCGTGTCCCATCAGCTTCGGCTGTTGAAGCAGGCCAGACTGGTGAAAACACGTCGGGATGGTAAGGTGCGATACTATTCTTTGGCGGATGAGCATATTCAGGAAATGTTTAAGGTGGCTTTTGACCACGTGATGGAAGAATAAAGAAACAAGGAGTAATTTACAATGGAAAAGATTATTTTAACTGGAGACCGTCCGACAGGACGGCTTCATGTGGGACATTATGTAGGTTCCCTGAAGCGTCGGGTGGAGCTTCAGAATTCAGGAGAATATGACAAAATTTATATTATGATCGCGGATGCACAGGCATTGACAGATAATGCAGATAATCCGGAAAAAGTGCGCCAGAATATTATTGAGGTGGCGCTGGACTATCTTTCCTGTGGTCTGGACCCGGAAAAATCAGTAATCTTTATTCAGTCCCAGGTGCCGGCGCTGCCGGAACTCACCTGCTATTATATGAACCTTGTAACGGTTTCCCGGCTTCAGAGAAATCCGACGGTAAAGGCTGAAATTCAGATGCGTAATTTTGAAACAAGTATTCCGGTAGGTTTCTTTACCTATCCGATCAGTCAGGCTTCGGATATTACCGCATTTAAAGCGACAACGGTGCCGGTTGGAGAAGACCAGCTTCCGATGATAGAGCAGACACGGGAGATCGTTCGTAAATTCAATGCGGTTTATGATGAAGTTTTAGTCGAGCCGGAAGCTCTCATTCCTGAGCGTGAAGTGTGCTGCCGTCTGCCTGGAACCGATGGAAAAGCAAAGATGAGTAAATCTTTAAATAACTGTATTTATCTTTCAGATACAGCGGAAGAGGTCCAGAAAAAGATCATGGGCATGTTTACCGATCCGAATCATTTGAAAGTATCGGATCCGGGATGTGTGGAAGGCAATGCGGTGTTTACCTATCTGGACGCATTTTGCCGGGATGAACATTTTGTGAAGTTCTGGCCGGAGTATGAGAATCTGGATGCGTTGAAAGATCATTATCGCCGGGGCGGTCTCGGAGATGTAAAGGTAAAACGTTTCCTGAATAATATTATGCAGGAAGAACTGGAACCAATACGCGCCCGCAGAAAAGAACTGGAAAAACATATTCCGGAAATATATGAAATTCTTCGTAAGGGCAGTATTGAGGCCGCTAAAGTTGCAGACAAGACGCTGGAAGAAGTAAAACGGGCAATGAAGATCGATTATTTTGAAGATGCCCAGTTGATCGAGGAACAGGCGAAGAGATTTGCTGAAAAATAGAACAACGTTAAAACTGGCTGTCAGCGGATAGGATATCCTTGGCAGCCGGTTTTTGTTAAATGGCAGTGAAACGTACTGTTTGAACAGTGGGGTAGGAGAGCATATGATTTTAGTGACGGGCGGATGCCGAAGCGGGAAAAGTGAATATGGTGAACAGCTGGTCAAAGCTATGGGAAATCGCAGGTTGTATGTGGCAACGGGGAAGGTTTTCGACGAAGAAATGGCCCTGCGTGTGGAAAAACATAAGGAACGCCGGGGCGAATTGTGGATAACTCATGAAGGTTATCTGGACTTAGAGACTTTTGATTATACGGGATTTGATGGCATTTTGCTGGACAGCGTGACATCTATGGTGACAAACTTGCTGTTTGATTTTGTGAATGGTGAGGAAACTCTGACAGAGAACGCAGATATCGAAGAGACGGATTTTGCACAGGTTGATTACAATGGAGCAGAATCCTATATTATGGAAAAGTTTCAGAGCTTTGCGGCGATTGTTCGGGAGGAGCGGCTGCCTTATGTTATGGTAACGGATGAGATCGGTCTGGGTATCGTCCCTGAGACGCCGCTTGGCCGGGGATTTCGGGATATACTTGGCCGGGTAAATCAATATCTGGCGGCTGAGGCGGAGCAGGTTTATTTTGTCATCAGCGGTATTCCGGTTCAGATTAAGGCGGAGTGATTTATGGATACATTGATTTTGACGTTACAATTATTTACAAGTCTTCCCATCAATAAAAGTGTGGAAGTGAGCGATGAACGCCTGATCCGGGGAGTAGCGCTCTGGCCGGCGGCCGGTATTGTCATTGCCGTATTTGAAGCCTTGATCTTCTGGGTATCTGTACATATTTTGCCTCTTTCTCTGGCGACGGCGTTGGCATTGCTTGGCGAACTTTGGATGACACGGGGATTCCACCTGGACGGATTGTGTGATACGGCAGACGCCTATTTTTCGTCCAGAAGCCGGGAACGTATGCTGGAGATCATGAAAGACAGTCATATAGGAACTTTCGGTGTTGTGGCAGCCATTGCCGATTTAGCCTTTAAATATTTATTCATTACTTCTTCTGAAATGCCGCTGTTTTTGATTCTCGCGGCGCCGGTGGCAGGGAAAATGGTTCAGGGCCTGTGTATGTACAGGGCAAATTATCCCCGGGAAAGCGGTTTGGGAAAAAGCTATATCGGAAGAGTTTCTTTGAAAATTGTTCTTATATCGGCGTTATTTGGAGCGGCCTGGGTCAAGGGGTGTTTATTTGTCGGTATTATGTATACTGGAGTTGGATGTACGATAACGGTGGGCGCCTGGGTGGTTTTTGCCTGCGTATTATTGTGTTTTATTCTGGCCTGGCTGTTTCGGCGGCATATGGAGAAAGCTATTGGCGGGATGACCGGGGATACCCTTGGTGCGGCTTCGGAGATTATTGAGATTTTCTATATGCTGCTCATGGTGGCGTTGGAAGGAGTTTTGTGATATGAAATTATATATGGTCCGGCATGGCGAAACCGAATGCAATGTGAATCAGGTGTATTATGGAAGTCTGGATGTTTCAATTACCGAAAATGGCCGACATCAGGCAGAGGCTGTAGGAGATATGCTTCGCAATGTGATTTTTGATCAGGTTGTTGTTTCGGGACTACGGCGGACAAGGCAGACTGCGGAAGTCATTCTTTCCCGCCAGACTGAGAGAAGTCTGAAACCGGAATTTTGCTCAGTTCCGGCTTTTAATGAAATGAATTTTGGCGCCTGGGAAGGGCTTCATTATACACAGGTTCGGGAAATGTATCCGGAAGATTATAAGGCCATGGCGGAGGATTGGCTTCGGTGTCCTCCAACGGGCGGCGAAACTTTCTTAAATTTCAGCCAACGGGTATTAAGCGGTTGGGATAAGCTTATTCGTGATGAGACTTTTAAAGAGGCGGGAAACATCCTCTTTGTTGGTCACAGCGGTCCGATGCAGTGTCTGATGTGCCGTCTTTTGGGAATGGATCCGTCAAATATATGGCATTTGGAAATTCAGCAGGGAGCGTATACAGAGTTTGAAATTTCGCAGGATTTTCCGGTTCTGAAAGGAATGAATTTAAAATGTTAAGATTGGAAGAAATCTGCCGTGGAATTCCTCCGGCGGATACAGCGGTTATGAATCAGGTCTGGAAAACATGGGATAATAAATGTATTCCATTACGCAGTCTGGAATGGCTTCAGGAGACTTTAGTCCGTATTGCAGGCGTGCAGCGAAATGTGCAGCCCCGGATCCAAAAAAAACTGACGATTGTCATGGCGGCAGATAACGGCGTCACTGCCGAAGGCGTCAGTCAATCCGACGCGCACGTGACTGCTCAGGTGGTGGAGAATATGCTCCATCAGAGAGCTGCGATCGCGCTGATGTCGGAAAATGCCGGAAGTGATTTTCTTGTGGCAGATATCGGGATGAAAGAAAAGGTGGAAGGTGTTCTGGATATTTCCCTCATGTGTGGGACAGATAATATGGCTGTGGGTCCGGCGATGAGCCGGGAGACGGCCGAAGCGGCCATTGAGGCCGGAGCAGAGCTGGCGAGGAAAAAGGCGGCGGAAGGTTATCAACTTTTTGCCACAGGTGAGATGGGTATAGGAAATACGACGAGCAGCAGTGCGGTTTTAGCAGTTCTTTCAGGTAAACCGGCAGCTTATGTGACTGGCCGGGGAGCCGGGCTTTCCAGTGAAGGACTTGAACGGAAGATCCGGACGATTGAAAAGGCGATCGCATTGAATCAGCCGAACCCGTCGGATGGGGTGGATGTCCTGGCAAAGGTCGGCGGCCTTGATATTGCCGGACTCACCGGTGTTTTTTTAGGTGCGGCGTCTGTCGGGATTCCGGTCGTTATCGATGGCTTCATTGCATCTGTGGCGGCTCTTCTGGCGAAGCAGCTTGCACCGGCATCGCTGGATGGTATGATCGCATCCCATTGTTCCAAAGAGCCGGGAGCGGTGCTTGCGTTGGACATGCTTGGTCTCAGACCTGCCATTTACGGAGATTTCCACCTTGGCGAGGGCAGCGGTGCGGTCCTTTTATTTTCAATGCTTGACCAGGTATTTAATTTATATGATAAACTTCCGGATTTTCAGGAGGGTAAAATTGAAACATACATCCCTTTAAAATAATGCGGAAACATGATATACTGTGAACAGTTAGTGTCCATGGTATACCGTGAGCAGATTTAGTATGAAGAGGAACAGGAGGTACTTTGATGAAAGAAGTAAATACTGTAGGCATATTGACCAGCGGAGGCGATGCGCCGGGAATGAATGCGGCCATTCGGGCGGTTGTCCGTACTGCGTTGGCCAGCGGTATGAAAGTTAAAGGAATTAAGCGCGGTTATGCCGGTTTATTAAATAATGAGATCATTGATATGGATTCCAGGATGGTATCTGAGATTGCGCGTCTCGGCGGTACGATTTTATTTACAGCCAGATGTAAAGAATTTGAAACCAGGGAAGGACAGCAGAAAGGGGCTCAGATTCTTAAAGATCATGGAATCGACGGGTTGATCGTTATCGGCGGCGACGGTTCTTTCCGCGGGGCCCAGAAGCTTTCGGCTCTTGGGATCAATACGATCGGTATTCCGGGAACCATTGATCTGGATATCAATTGTACAGATTATACCATTGGTTTTGATACGGCTGTAAACACAGCCATGAGCGCCATAGATAAGATCAAAGATACTTCCACATCTCATGAACGCTGCAGTATCATTGAAGTTATGGGACGAAATGCAGGATACATTGCCCTTTGGTGCCAGATGGCTAACGGTGCGGACGGAATCCTCATACCGGAGCGGGATGAGTTTAATGAACAGGATTTGATCGATAGCATCATGCATAATCGTTCCAAAGGCAAGACACATCATGTGATCATTAATGCGGAAGGTGTCGGTCATACCAATCGTCTGGCCCGGCGTATTGAAGCGGCTACCGGTATTGAGACCCGTGCGACCGTTTTGGGCCATATACAGCGCGGCGGTTCACCGACAGCGAGAGACCGGGTGACAGCAGCGACTATGGGCGGCTATGCCATCGATTTGCTCCACCGGGGAGAAACGAACAGGGTTATCTGCTTAAAGGGCGGAAATTATGTAGACTTCGATATTGACGAAGGACTGGCCATGGAAAAGACGATTGATGAATATCAGTTCCTTATCAGCCGGTTAATGTCAATGTATTAATAAATGAATCGTGTAAAAAGGAAAGAATCCCAATGATTTTTAGCGTTTGGGATTCTTTTTTGTTCTTATCAAAATGTTTAACACGGTTCCCCGGTATAGTAGGACAGGGATCCGATAATCTGGATCAGATGTTCCCGGCTGCCATGCCATGCCAGATAATCGTCAAAAGCTTCCAGAATCTGATTGCTGAAGATGTTGGCATCGCTCAGCAATTCAAAGAAGGATTCTGTATGAGGTGTGTGATTTTCTCCCACATACCACGTATGCTTGCCTTCATTCAGGTAATCTTCCGGGTCACCCTGATATTCCGGATAGATGAAACAGGTTTTTGACGAAGAGAGTCTAAAGCGATTTTCAATAAAGTGAACAAGGCGCTGACGCATCTGCGGGTTTGTCTGTAAGAAAATACAGGTTTTCCGCACGGAAGCGATAACCTTGAGCAGTGTTTTTCGGGACAGCCGATAATGGTAGGTCGTCCGGATCGCATATAAAAGACATTCGGAAATGTTTCTTCGTTCTTTTTTGGTTAAGGAAACCAATGCCTCCAGATTAAGCTGGGAAGGTTCCATATGGTTTAAATGTTTAAGCAGGAGCGTGTCCATAAGGGTTTCAATCCGTCGATAATAAAAAGCCTCATATCTGCGTTCGGGATGTTCATTCATATCCTGATGCATACGGGCATAAAGGTAAGGATGTGTGTGCGTGTCCAATGCGTAGTGGCAGAGGAAGCCGGCAATATAGGCCAGACAGATTTCTTTATCTTCTGTTTCAAGGACAACGGTATATTCCAATAGATTATCAAAAAAAGCGCCGGTGCTTTTTTCATGAAGAATATTGCAGATATTATTTTTGCGTTTTCGCATATACGGGTTCAAATAGTAGAAGAAGATGTCAGGCCCCTGGAGTCCCATATGATATGCATTTGGGTTTTTTCGGATGATTTCTTTCAGATAATTCGGAGACAGTGACTGGTATGACCGTTCACCGAATAAATAATTTGTAATTAATCCCGGCATATGAAAATCTCCTTTATTAAAATATACATATATATTTTAACAAATTATGACGGATTAGCAATGAAAATCCAATGAACAATTATAAAACTATTATTAATTTTTTTCAGGATGTGTTATAATCATAGCGATTATTGCAGAAAAAGGAGCTATAGAAGTGTCAAAAGAAGAAAATACTGTAAAGTTCAGAGTTGTAAAAATTGTGTTTCGTATTATTCTGGCAGTTTTGACTGTACTGTTGGGGGCTTTGGCAATGCTTGCCTATAAAGGCATTTTCTGGATGTTTAAAACATGGAATCATCTGACGATGGATGAACTTGTTTTTCATTTGAACTCCCCTCTGGAGGGAACAAATGAGGGCATGCTCAAAGACTTTTTTAATTCCTGTGGAATTATTACGATTGCTACGGCAGTCATATTGATCATTGTAATGATATTATTGCTGGCCTTATGTAAACGAAAATGGATTTTCTATGTAACATCCGGTGTTATTATGGTCATTTCAGCGGTGGTTATTGCCTATACTTTATCCTATGCCTGGAAAACATTGGACGTTTCTTCTTATAAGGATAATCAGGGGACCTATTCCAGTTTTATTGATGACAATTATGTTGCACCGACGGATGTAACTTTGGCTTTTCCGGAGCAAAAGAGAAACTTAATATATATTTTCCTCGAATCCATGGAAATCACTTATGCAGATGCAGAAAGAGGTGGTGCATTTGAGGAAAACGTGATTCCTGAATTGACGAAATTATCCTTGGAAAATGAGAATTTTTCCGGCGGACAGAATGTACTGAATGGCGGTACCTCCCTTCCGGGAACAGGATGGACGATTGCGGCTATGTTTGCCCAGACTTCCGGCCTGCCCCTTCAGATACCGATGGATGGTAATGCGATGGATACGCAGGAGAACTTTTTTCCGGGGATCACTTCTCTGGGGGATATTCTCGAGACGGCCGGATATAATCAGGGACTTTTGATTGGTTCGGAGGCGGTTTTCGGAGGCCGGGAATTGTATTTTACCACCCATGGAAATTACAGTATGTGGGATTATAATTATTATTCTCAGAATGGAAGTCTTCCGGAGGGGTATCGTGTTTGGTGGGGATATGAGGATGACTATCTCTTTGATTTTGCAAAAGATAAGCTGTTGGAAATGAGCCAGGGGGATGAGCCGTTTAATTTCACTATGCTGACAGTAGATACTCATTTTGAGGATGGCTATGTCTGTGAAGATTGTCCGAATACTTTTGGGGATAATCAGTATGCTAATGTCATGGCCTGCTCCAGTAAAAAGGTCATTGAATTTGTTGAGTGGATTCAGCAACAGGATTTTTATGAAAATACAACGATTGTCATTTCTGGTGATCATCCGACTATGGATTCGGATTTCTGTGAGGATGTGGATGAGGATTTTGAAAGAAAAGTATATACAGCTTATATTAATGCGCCATTGAGTCCGGAGGAACCGTTCTATCGGGATTTTTCCACCTTTGATCAGTTCCCGACAACTTTGGCCAGTTTGGGCGTAGAAATTGAAGGCGATCGCCTTGGGTTGGGAACAAATTTATTTTCTCATATCCCGACACTGACAGAACGTTTTGGAAATGATACAATATCTTCAGAGTTATCCAAGAAATCCCAGTTGATGGAAGAATTGACTGCGGAAATCAGAGAAACAAATCTGAAGTTGGAAAAAGGGTCTGCGGCGATTTCAGCAACACCTTATGACAATACGACGGGACAGTTTGAAGTGACTATTTCAGATATTAAAACGGATATGGATTACCAGGCTGTACGCTGTCTGGCATTTCCGGAAGAAGACGAGGGAAGTCAGCAGTGGTATGATGTTTATTCTCTTGGAGATGGCACATATGAAACGGAGGTTTATGCCTGGGATTATGGTTATAAAACCGGCAATTATAAAGTTCAGGTATATTTATTTGATGCCAATGGAAATTCTCTGATGATTGGTGAAATCGGAGACATTATGGTTCAGTAGACACGTTTGAGAGAACGGAAATAAGTGGGTGATAGTATATGGATTTATTTGATTATATGAGAAGCACTACAATGGAAAAAGAGTCACCGTTGGCGTCGAGGCTGCGGCCATCGACGCTGGAGGAAATCGTGGGGCAGCAGCATATTCTTGGGAAGGATAAGCTGCTCTACCGGGCCATTAAGGCAGACAAGCTCAGTTCAATTATTCTCTATGGTCCTCCGGGAACAGGAAAAACGACGATCGCCCGGGTCATTGCCAATACGACAAAGGCAGTATTTACCCAGATGAACGCGACTGTGGCCGGGAAAAAGGATATGGAGCAGGTGGTAGCGGAAGCGAAAGACCGACGGGGGATGTACGGACAAAAAACGATTTTGTTTGTGGACGAAATCCATCGGTTTAATAAAGGCCAACAGGACTATTTGCTGCCCTTTGTGGAGGATGGTACGATCGTATTGATTGGAGCGACTACGGAAAATCCTTATTTTGAGGTCAACAGCGCGTTGATTTCCAGGTCGGTCATTTTCCGTCTGGAACCACTCAATAAAGATGAAATTGCCGCCTTGCTGCGGCGGGCCGTTTATGATGTAGAAAAGGGTATGGGCGCCTATCATGCGGAAATCAGCGATGATGCGCTGGAATTTCTGGCGGATATGAGTAACGGAGATGCCCGGACCGCTTTGAACGCCATAGAATTGGGTATTCTTACGACAGAGCCTTCGGAGGATGGAAAGATTCATATTACTTTGGATGTTGCCGGGGAATGTATTCAAAAACGGGTGACTTTATATGATAAAAATGGAGATAATCATTATGATACCATTTCTGCATTTATAAAGAGTATGCGGGGCTCAGACCCGGATGCGGCGGTTTATTACCTGGCCAGGATGCTCTATGCGGGAGAGGATGTGGCCTTTGTCGCACGGCGGATCATGATCTGTGCGGCGGAAGACGTGGGAAATGCGGATCCTCAGGCACTGACGGTGGCTGTGAGTGCGGCCCAGGCTGTAGAGCGGCTCGGCATGCCGGAAGCCCGGATACCGTTGGCCCAGGCGGCCATTTATGTGGCCTGCGCACCGAAAAGTAATGCGGCCTATATGGCAATTAACGAGGCGATGGACTGGGTAGCCGGACATAAGACCGAACCGATACCATCTTATCTGCAGGATGCAAGTTATCGGGGAGCAAAGAATTTCGGGCATGGTATTGGTTATCAGTATGCTCATAACTATGAAAATCATTGGGTAAAACAGCAGTATCTGCCGGATGGTGTGGAAGGACATACTTTCTATCGCAGCGGCGATTTGGGATATGAAGCAAAGATGAAACAATGGCTGAAAGATTTGAAACAGGAAGGATAAAATAAAAATGGAATTATATATTGTAAGACACGGAAAAACCTATTGGAATAACGAAAAGAAGATTCAGGGCTGGGCGGATATTGACCTGACAGAGGAAGGCCGTCAGGTAGCCTATGATTCGGCAGAAGGTATGAAGGATATTCATTTTGACGCAGTTTATTCCAGTCCGCTGAAACGGGCCCATGAGACAGCCTGTATTCTGAAGGGGGATCGAGAGATTCCTGTGGTTGTGGATGAGCGGATTAAAGAAATAGGTTTTGGCGTACTGGAAGGTGCGGATTTTACAAAAATCCGGGGAGATAAAACAAGTAAGTTCACAGCGTTTTTTGATGCACCGGAACTTTACGAGGCACCGGAAGGCGGCGAGTCTATTCAGGAAGTCTGTGACAGAGCAGAGGATTTCCTGAAAGAAATCATTGCGAAACACAAGGATGATGAACGAGTCATGATCGTGGCCCATGGTGCGGTGAATAAAGCCATGCTGCATTATATCCGCAAAAATGAGATTAAGGATTTATGGCAGGGTTCTCTTCAGAGAAACTGCGGTGTGACGATCGTAGATTGCAGAAACGGCAAATTTGATGTGATTGAAGATAATAAGGTGTTTTATGAATACAAAAAAGCGTAGGATGCTCATCCTTTCTCTGGATGCGGTGGGCAGCCGGGACATTGAGAGAGCCAGGGAACTTCCCGGCTTTTCTCGTTTTTTCAATGATGCAAGTGAGTGTATGTCGGTGAATTCGGTATATCCGAGTATTACCTATCCGGCTCATACGACCATCGTGACAGGCCGTGAGCCCTGTCATCATGGAGTGATTGATAATACAAAAATTCAACCGGATCGTAAGTCACCGGACTGGTATTGGCAGCGGCGGTATATACAAGGGACAACGCTTTATGATGAAGCCATGGCCCAGGGGATGACCACGGCGGCCTTGCTCTGGCCAGTGACGGCCCGTTCAAAGATTACCTATAATGTGCCGGAGATTTTTGCCAACAGGCCATGGACAAATCAGATTTTGACGTCGCTTCGGAATGGAACGCCAATGTATCAGTTTTGCCTGAATCAGAAGTTCGGCCATTTGCGAAATGGCATTCGGCAGCCGGAGCTGGACAATTTTACCCATGCGTCACTCATTTATACATTAGAGAAGTACAGACCGGATTTAACACTGGTTCATTTTACCGATGTGGATACCCAGAAACACGATTACGGCGCTGAATCGGCAGAGGCCTGGGCGGCCATGGAACGGCATAGTCAACGGCTGGCGGAGATTCAGGATACGCTGGAACGTCTTGATCTGGCGGAAGATACGATTTTTGTGCTTTTGGGGGATCATAGCCAGAAGGATGTGAACAAGATCATCTGTCTGAATGCATTATTTCTTGAAAAGGGATGGATCTCGGTGAAGCGCGGCAGAATAAAAGACTGGGGGGTATATTCAAAGAGCTGTGATGGCAGCGCTTATATTTATATTCGGAATAAAAGCCTCTATCGTCCGGTCTATGAGCTGCTTAAAAAGCTGCGGGATGAACAACAATGGGGCATTGAAGCAATTTACACTGGAAAAAGTGCGGCGAAATTGGGAGCAGATGGACAATGTGCCTTTATGGTCGAGGCAGGGGATGGATACTTTTTCCGGGATGGCATCGAGACTTTTACCCGGATGACCCGGCCGGGCGAACATAAGGGCTGTCATGGTTATCGCCCCGAAAAATCCGGCTATCAGACTTTTTTTGCAATGAAGGGACCGGGCGTCCTGAAAAATCAGCGTATTCAAAAAATGACTTTGGCAGATGAAGGGCCGACACTGGCTGCGTTACTTGGACTCGATTTGGGCAAAACCGACGGAAAAGTAGTGGATGCTTTTCTGGAAAAGGAGTAGACATGTTTAAAAATTTATCAAAAAAAGAAATCAGCTGGATGTTTTATGATTGGGCCAATTCGGCCTACACGATGGTGGTAACTTCTACGATTATGAGTTTGTACTTTTTAAGCTCAGCAGGAGCGGCTCTTGAAGGAAAGGTGGCGGACCCGGCGGTGACGGCAAATGCTTACTGGGGATTTGCCAATTCGGCGGCCACCCTTGTGCTTGTGGTTTTGTCGCCAATCCTTGGAACAATGGCTGATTATAAAGGCAAGAAGAAGCAGATGTTCAAGCTCTTTTTGTTCACCGGTGTCGTCTTTACAGCGCTTCTGGCATTTATACCATCAAACCAGTGGCTCTTGCTGTTGATCGCTTATGTTATTACGGCCATTGGCTTTGCCGGGGCGAATATTTTTTACGACGCATTTCTTGTGGATGTATCGGAGGATGCCAATATGGACAGGGTATCCAGTCTGGGATTTGCTCTGGGATATATAGGAAGTACCATTCCGTTTATCATTTGTATGGTTCTGGTGGTTTTAGCAACTCTTGGCAGGGCTCCGTTCAGTGTGGAAACATCCTACAAAATATCCTTTGTCATTACGGCTGTCTGGTGGATTGGATTTAGTGTGCCGATCCTGCGGGACGTTCATCAGATTTACGGCATTGATGCGGAACCTCATTTTGTACGGAATAGTTTTCGACGGCTTGGGCGGACGCTAAAGGAGATTCGGAAACACCGTCATATTTTTATTTTCCTGCTGGCCTATTTCTTTTATATTGATGGTGTGGATACGATCATAAAAATGGCAACGGCCTATGGAAGTACGATTGGAATCGGCAGCATTATGCTTTTGCTTATTCTGCTGGTGACCCAGTTTGTTGCTTTTCCATTTGCAATTATCTATGGAAAGCTTGCAGAGAAGTTTGGAACAAAACGGACATTGAATATGGGAATTTTGACTTACTGTGTCATCTGTATTGTTGCCTTCTTTATGAGTCCGGAAAGAGATACAAAAACCCTGACCATTATGTTCTGGGTGCTGGCTATGCTGGTTGGTACGGCCCAGGGCGGTATTCAGGCGCTGAGCCGCTCTTACTTCGGACGTATTGTCCCGAAAAACCAGGCCAATGAATTCTTTGGTTTTTATAACATTTTCGGAAAATTTGCCGCTATTTTAGGACCGATTCTTTTTGGCTGGATTTCCCTGCTGACGGGAAAGGCCCACTATGGTGTGGGAAGCATTATTATTTTATTTATTGTGGGAAGCATTATTTTCCACTTTGTACCGGATGAAAGAGAGTTGTAAGAAATGGTCGTTTTCCCGTGCTTGTTAAATGACTGAAATTCATGTATACTAAGTGTTGAGGGATGGGGGCGGCATCTGTTGTCAAAATGTGATGCCGCTCAGAAAGGATGGAAATAAGGAAAATGAAAATACTTTCATTTGGTGTGCCTTGCTATAATTCGGAAGCATATATGAGAAAATGTATCGATTCCCTGCTTGTGGGAGGCGATGATGTTGAAATTATTATTGTAGATGACGGTTCAAAGGATAGTACAGCGGCTATTGCCGATGAATATGCAGCGTCTTATCCGGAGATTATTAAAGTAGTTCACCAGGAAAATGGCGGTCATGGCGAAGCTGTAAATACAGGACTTAAAAATGCCGCTGGTTTATATTATAAAGTGGTGGATTCGGATGACTGGCTGGATGAGGAAAGCTTGAGAAAAGTTATTGAGGTGTTAAAAGGTTTTGCCTATAATAGAAAACGTGTGGATCTGGTGATTTGTAACTATGTTTATGAACATGTGGAAGACCAGACTTCAAAGGTCATTCGATATAGCCATGTACTTCCTGAGAATAAAGTCTTTGGATGGAATCAGGTAGGACGTTTCAGAATGGACCAGAATCTTCTGATGCACTCCATGATTTACCGGACCCGGGTATTGAGAGAGGCAGGGTTGGAACTGCCGAAGCACACATTTTATGTAGATAATCTGTTTGCCTATGTTCCGCTGCCATATGTGCGGAGTCTGTATTATATGAATGTGGATCTGTATCGTTATTACATTGGACGAAGTGATCAGTCTGTCAATGAGTCTGTTATGATTGGCCGCATTGACCAGCAGATTCTGGTAAATAAGATGATGTTTGATGCCTTCAGTCTTCCGGATGATGTCTTTAATAAACGTTTGGCCCGGTATATGATGAGCTATCTGGCGATGATCTGTCTGGTGACTTCGATTATGCTGACAATTTCAGGGACAGAGGAAAATATACAGAAGCGTAAGGATTTGTGGGAATATTTTAAAGAAAATGATTATGGCATGTATATTCGGCTGCGTACAGGATTGCGGGGTATGGTCAGCAATCCGCCAGGAGTGATTTCCAGTTCGATCATGCGCAAAGGCTATCATCTGGCCCAGAAAATATATAAATTTAATTAATGTTGATGCATTTTATGCCCGGAGAGATCCGGGCATTTTTTCATGTAGTGATAATATTTCTTCATCAGGCATATTGACAGTATACCCTTTGGGGGTATATAATAAACATACCCTGATGGGGTATGATGTGAAAGGAATGTGTATAAATATGGAAAAAGGGAAAGAATGTTGTTGTCATAAGACAAAGGAACGTTCAGAAGAAGAATATAAAAGCCTGATTCATCGTTTGAATCGGATCGAGGGTCAGATTCGCGGTATCAAAGGGATGGTTGAGAGGGATGTGTACTGTACGGATATTTTAGTTCAGGTGGCGGCGGCAAATGCGGCTCTGAATGGATTTTCCAGAGAATTGCTGGCGAATCATATCCGAACCTGTGTGGCTGAGGATATCCGGCAGGGAAAGGATGAAACCATTGATGAATTAGTAGCACTTTTACCGAAACTTATGAAATAAAGCTTTAAAGAGGAGGCATAATATGGAACAATATACAGTTACCGGTATGTCCTGTGCAGCCTGCAGCAGCCGGGTAGAAAAGGCCGTGTCGAAGGTGCCGGGAGTTACATCCTGTTCCGTCAGCCTGCTGACCAATTCCATGGGGGTGGAAGGCAGTGCGTCAGCCCAGGATATTATTGCGGCCGTTGAGAAGGCTGGTTATAGCGCATCGAAAAAGGGAGCCGCAGCGGACCATTCTCAGGCGGGTTCCGGAGCAGATGGGGAGGATATGTTAAAAGACAGGGAAACGCCGGTTTTAAAAAAGAGATTATGGTCGTCGGTCGGATTCCTTATTGTCCTAATGTATTTTTCTATGGGGCATATGATGTGGGGTTGGCCGGTTCCGGCATTTTTTGAGAATAATCATGTGGCCATGGGATTGCTGCAGCTTCTGCTGACAGTCATTGTTATGGTCATTAACCAGAAATTTTTTATCAGCGGATTTAAGAGTTTATTTCATCGGGCACCGAATATGGATACCCTGGTGGCTCTCGGTTCCGGTGCATCTTTTGTCTACAGTACCTATGCGCTGTTTGCCATGACGGATGCTCAGGTGAATGGTGATATGGCCGGAGTGATGACCTACATGCACGAATTTTATTTTGAGTCGGCGGCGATGATTCTGACGCTGATCACTGTAGGTAAAATGCTGGAGGCCCGCTCTAAGGGAAAGACGACGGATGCTTTAAAAAGCCTTATGAAGATGGCGCCAAAGACGGCAACCGTTTTAAGGGACGGTGCAGAAACTGTGGTGCCGATCGAGCAGGTAAGAAAAGGCGATATGTTTGTTGTCCGTCCGGGAGAAAATATACCGGTGGATGGTATTATTCTTGAGGGAAGCAGTGCCGTCAATGAATCTGCTTTGACCGGAGAAAGTATTCCTGTAGATAAGGCGGAAGGTGATGCCGTATCTGCGGCTACGGTAAACCAGTCCGGATTTATCCGCTGCGAGGCTACCCGGGTCGGAGAAGATACGACCTTGTCGCAGATCATCAAAATGGTCAGTGATGCGGCGGCCACAAAAGCGCCGATTGCCAAAGTGGCAGATAAGGTTTCCGGTATCTTTGTTCCGGCAGTTATTACGATTGCAGTCATTACAACGCTTGTATGGCTGTTGGCAGGCCAGACCGTTGGATTTGCACTGGCCAGAGGGATTTCAGTTTTAGTTATCAGTTGTCCGTGTGCGTTGGGACTTGCAACGCCGGTAGCTATTATGGTTGGTAATGGTATGGGAGCCAAGCATGGAATCCTCTTTAAGACCGCCGTATCTTTGGAAGAGGCTGGTAAGGTTCAGATCGTTGCATTGGATAAAACCGGGACGATTACCAGCGGCGAACCGAGAGTAACAGATATAATTCCGAACGAGGGTATCCGGGAAGAAGAACTTCTTGGTTTGGCCTATGCGCTGGAAAAGAAGAGTGAACACCCATTGGCCCGGGCTATTCTGCAGCAGGCTGAGGAAAGACAGATGACAGCGGCCGAAGTTGTGGATTTTCAGGCGTTGCCGGGGAATGGCCTGAAAGCTTCTCTGAATGGGGACGTTTTAGTGGGCGGCAATCTGAAATTTGTCCGTGGACAGATGGTCATTTCCGAAGAAATGGAAAAACGGGCGGAGAATCTTGCCGAGGCCGGGAAAACACCATTGTTCTTTGGACGAAATGGAAAGTTTGTCGGTATCATTGCAGTTGCCGATGTGATTAAAGAAGATAGTCCACAGGCGGTTCGGGAGTTGCAGAATATGGGTATCCGGGTCGTTATGCTGACCGGAGATAATGAACGGACGGCCAGAGCCATCGGCGCTCAGGCCGGCGTGGATGAAGTTGTTGCCGGAGTATTGCCGGACGGCAAGGAAAGTGTGATCCGGGCTTTGAAGGAAAAGGGCAAAGTTGCCATGGTCGGCGACGGTATCAATGATGCGCCGGCCTTGACGCGGGCAGATATTGGTATCGCCATCGGTGCCGGAACGGATATTGCTATTGATGCGGCCGATGTGGTTCTCATGAAGAGCCGTCTGAGTGATGTGCCGGCCGCCATACGTTTGAGTCGTGCAACATTGAAAAATATCCATGAAAATCTGTTCTGGGCGTTTTTCTATAATGTTATCGGTATTCCGCTGGCAGCGGGTATTTGGATTCCATTGTTTGGCTTGAAGCTGAATCCGATGTTCGGCGCTGCGGCCATGAGTTTGTCCAGTTTCTGCGTCGTATCCAATGCTCTGCGGCTGAATTTCTTTAAAATGCACAATGCGTCAAAGGATAAGAAAATCCAGAGTGTGGATATATCGGATGTTACGGCATCGCTGAAGACGGCAGCGGAGACGAAGAATTCCGGGAATTCCGGCAGCGAGCCAATGATGATGAAAACATTGGAGATTGAAGGGATGATGTGCGGCCATTGTGAAAAGATGGTGAAACGGTGTCTCGAAAAGTTCCCGCAGATTTCGGAAGCTGTTGTCAGCCATGAAGCCGGAACGGCCGTTATTTCCATGAATGAAGATGTGCCGGAGGGTGACATTAAGCAGGCCATCGAAAAGGCAGGCTATGAATATATTGGGACGAAATCCCTTGAATAAGCTTTAAAATAGTATTATTATAAAAACAAATGGTAGAAGGAGAGATTCAAAATGACAAAAGTAATGATTGAGGGCATGGGATGCCAGAAATGTGTTATGCACGTCACAGAAGCGCTGGAAGGTCTGGGCGTAAAAGATATCAATGTCAGCCTGGAAGACAAATGCGCAACGTTTGACGGCGCTTATGACGAAGCAGCACTGAAAGCGGCCATTGACGAGGCCGGATTTGATGTGACCGGAATTGAATAAAGACGATTAAAATTTTTAAGATGAAGCCTCCGGAAAAATGAACCAAAAGTCATTGCCCGGAGGTTTTCCTTCTCTGGAAGAATGTAACTATGTTGACAAATATAGGCATAAAAAATATAATTAATTATAAAAATCGGAGGTGATCGTGTGGAACTGTTATCGATAGTCGTGCCGTGTTATAACGAAGAGGAAGCTGTTCCAATTTTTTATAGAGAGACCTTAAAAGCGGTGGAATCCTTGAAGGACGAACTGGAAATAGAGTTTTGTTTCGTTGATGATGGCAGCAGAGACGGAACATTGAAAAGTATAAAAAAATTATGTGATATGGACGAGCGTGTTCACTTCGTTTCGTTTTCAAGAAATTTCGGAAAAGAAGCCGGACTGTACGCCGGCCTGCAGGCTGCGAAGGGAGATTATGTGGCTACGATGGATGTAGATCTGCAGGATCCGCCAAGAATGCTTCCGGAGATGTATAAAATCATTAAGGATTCTGTGGGCGAGGAAGACTACGATTGTGTGGCAACGCGCCGGGTGACACGAAAAGGGGAACCGCCGATCCGGTCTTTTTTTGCGCGTATGTTTTATAGATTGATCAACAAAATGTCCGATACGGAAATTGTCGATGGGGCCCGTGATTATCGTTTCATGAGCCGAAAAATGGTTGACGCCATTTTGCAGGACCAGGAATATAACCGTTTTACGAAAGGTATCTACAGTTGGGTAGGATTTCGGACGAAATGGCTGGAATTTGAGAATGTGGAGCGAAGTGTCGGCGAGACAAAATGGTCGTTTTGGAAATTATTTTTATATTCGATCGATGGCATATTGGCTTATTCAACCATGCCCCTTTCCATTGCGTCCGTTCTGGGGATCGGCCTTTGCGGCGTTTCGTTTGTCGGAATGCTGGTGGTCATCATTCGGGCTTTGATCTTTGGAGACCCCGTGGCCGGATGGCCGTCCCTGGTAACGATTATTGTATTCCTAGGAGGTATTCAGTTGTTGTGTCTGGGAATTATCGGTCTGTATATTGCAAAGACTTATTTAGAGACAAAAAGAAGACCGATTTATATTGTTCGTGAACGGAGATAGAGCATGAGGACTAAAAATAGTAAAAGATACATTCTATGGGGGCTTGCTGCGGCTGTATTATCCATGCTGGCGGTGGTCGTTTGTTTTTGGAAGCTGGGGGTGTACCCTTTCGGCGAATATTCGGTATTGACCAATGATTGTTATATTCAATATGTGGATTTTTTCAGGTATTTAAAAGAGGTTATGGCGGGCAATGCCCATATTGGCTATTCTTTTTCCAAGTCCCTCGGGGGTTCTCTGGTGGCGCTGTTTGGTTATTATCTTTCTTCGCCCTTTAATCTGCTGTTGTTTTTTCTTGAAGAAAGTCAGCTTGAAGCTTTTATATGGATCACAACGATTTTGAAGGTCGGTCTGTGCGGTTTTACTTTTTCTTTATTTATCAGCCGCCGACTGGAAAAATTAAAGCCGGTCTTCGTGGTCATCGTATCTCTGGCCTACGCATTTACCCAGTATAATGTTGGACAGTTAAGTAATATATCCTGGCTGGACGGCGTTTATATGCTGCCGATCATCCTTTGGGGCATCTGGCGGTATGTGTCAGAAAAAAAGAAGGGGATGCTTTATGTAAGTATTGCCCTTTCTATTATCTTTAACTGGTATACCGGGTATATGAACTGTCTTTTTGCGGTGATTTATTTTCTGTATGAGCAGATTCGGTGGAATTTTAAACATCAGCAATTGACATTAAAAAAGACGGCCGGACAGTTTTTGCGTTTCTGCGGTATAGAGCTTCTCGGCGTCATGCTGAGCTGCGCCTTTTTTATCCCGGTAGTCTTCGGGCAGAGCAGCGGTCGGAGCATACTGGATGAAGGTATTTTTTCCTGCGGGACTAACGGAAGTCTGTTGAATATTTATCGGGGATTTATGATTGGGACTCCAAATATGGGGATGACTGTACATGACTCAACCATTACGTTATTCTGCGGTGTATTTCTGCTCATCTGCGCCGGTTATTATTTCTTTTCAAAAAATATAAAGACATTTGATAAAGCGTGTACGGCCATAATGGTCTCTGTAATGGTTCTTTCGGAGTTTTTTAAGCCGCTGGAAAATATATGGTGCGGTTTTAAATTCCCGGCAGCGTTTAAATTCCGTTTTGCCTATATTGTTATCTTTACGATTATTTTTACGGCGGCTCAGGCGCTGGAACAGCTGGACAAGATGGATGGCCGGCTTTTTGCCAAAATGGCCGGAGCAAATATTGCTGTATTTTTGATTTTTGACGTCATTTGGCCTTTTGATACTATCGTTTTGTGGATCCAGATCGGTCTGCTTTTGTTTTATGGTGCGGCTGTATATATTTATTTGTTCAAGGGAAAATACAGAGGCGTGTGTCTTATTCTGATCATGCTGGCCTTTTACTCGGAAATATTGGCGAACAGTTATTGGGTCACCAGTGACGTTTATCGGAAACCGGCCGGTGAATATGCGGCATATTCCAGTGAGCAGGAAGCTCTTGTATCAAGTATACAGGCGTATGATGGATCTGCATTTTATCGTATGGAGCAGAATGAAAACCGGGATAGAAAAACTTATGATAATTCATTTTTTGCCAATGAAAGTCTGGCCTATGGCTATTCAGGCATTCAGCAGTATTCATCATCCTATGATAAAAAAACAGCAGATTTTATTTTGGCTATGGGATACTGTAAGGGCGTTTTTCCGTCATTTTACCATGAACCAATACTGACTTCGGATAGTTTGCTCGGCGTTCGCTATCTGATGTCTTCAAAGGTATATTTTGGACTGGAGCATGTTGAGGAGATTCCGGAGCGGAATGGAAAGTCAGTTTATTATAATCCTTATGCTTTGAATCTTGGTTTTAGTGTCAGTGACGATGTTTTGAATTCCATACCGGTGGGAAGTCAGTTTGATGTAAACAGTATTGGTCAGGATAACCCGTTTGAGTTTCAAAATAAGGTTTACAGTGCAATTCTGGGAGAGGATATTGCACTTTATGAGCCGGTGGAAGCGGACTGTGTATATGATGAAGTGAGTGAGAAAATCATCTATAGCATTCCGAAGCTGGACGGAAATGATATAGTTTATGGCTATACCCGTTCAACAATGGATGCAATTCCGATGGACATCAATGGTGAATTCTCCTGTTATTATCGGAGTGATTGGGCAAATATGGGAATTTATCAGGCGGGCATGTTGTCACAGGAAAATCAGGTATGTTTTAATGTCGGAGATTTTGAAGTTGACGCAGAGCATGTCGACGACCAAATGCAAAGTGTATTTTATAAGCTGAATACGGATGTTTTTGAACAGGTCATCGAAAGACTGCGGACCGGGGCTTTTGAACCGGAAGTGTTTGAAGACGGTTATGTCAGCGGTAATTATTATGCGGAAGCTGATGGATGGCTGATGCTGACAATTCCAAATGAAGAGAACTGGAGAGTCACTGTTAACGGTACTGAGGTTCAGGCTGAGGACGGCGTGAATATATTTATGACAATTCCTGTGCAGGCTGGTGAGAATCAGATTGAACTTATCTATCATGTTAAAGGCATATCTGTAGGAATTGCTGTATCAATTGCATCGGTTATTATTTTCGCTGCCCTTTCTGTGGCTGGTTACAGAAAAAGAAAGATTATTTAGTGGTAATTTTTGCGAAATCAGTTATAATAAAAGGGTGAATGAAGAAAAAAGGACGAAAGGGGACACATATGTTAGCGTCTGATATTGGAATTGATTTGGGAACAGATAGTGTTCTTGTTTATATAAGAGGTACAGGCATTGTGCTTCATGAGCCTTCCGTAGTGGCTTATGACAGAGATACAAATGAAATCAAAAGTATTGGCGAAGAGGCGCGGGAGATGATCGGACGGACCCCGGGCAATATTGCTGCTGTGCGTCCGCTTCGTCAGGGTGTGATTTCAGATTATACGATTACAGAAAAAATGCTTAAATATTTTATTCATAAAGCAGTTGGACGAAAGACTTTCTGGCGGCCGAGGATTACGGTTTGTGTGCCGAGCGGTGTGACCGAGGTTGAAAAGCGGGCTGTTATTGATGCGACGATGGAAGCCGGGGCCAGAGATGTCATTATTGTCGAAGAGCCGATTGCGGCTGCTTTAGGTGCAGGAATTGACATTTCAAAACCATTCGGAAATATTGTTGTGGATATCGGTGGCGGAACTACGGATGTGGCGGTTATCTCCTATGGAGATACGGTTGTCAGTCAGTCGCTGAAGGTAGCCGGAAATGATTTTGACGATGCCATTGTGCGGTATCTGCGTAAAAAGTATGAAATTCTTGTTGGAGAACGGACAGCCGAGGAGATTAAGAAACAGATTGGTACGGCTTATCCGAGGGATGAGGAAGAAACGATGGAAGTCTGCGGACGGAATGTTTTGACTGGACTTCCGAAAACCATCGTTATGAGTTCAGTGGAGACCCAGGAGGCTTTAGAAAGCTGTCTGACTCAGATCATTACCGGACTTCATAAAGTTTTGGAAGAAACACCGCCGGAATTATCTGCGGATATTGCAACCCGTGGTATTTTGCTGACTGGCGGGGGAAGTCTGCTTTATGGTATGGACCGGCTGATTGAACAGATTACAGGTATCCGTACAACATTGGCAGATGATCCGATTTCCGTAGTTGCCATAGGAACAGGAAGATATACGGAATTTATGGAAGCAAAAAAAGGCGAGAAATAGTTTTTGAGGGGCTGAAAATAGACAGGTTTTCAGCCTTTTTGAGTTGGGAGGAAAACATGGAGACACTTCATGGTTTGGTCGAACATATTGTTTATCATAATGAGAATAATGGCTATACGGTACTGGCCCTGATGTGTCAGGGGGATGAAGTGATGTGTACCGGAACGATGGCCATGGTCAATGAGGGCGAATATATAAAGGCTGAGGGGGATTATGTGGAGCATGCGACCTACGGCCGGCAGTTTCGCATTGCCTCATTTTCTATCGAAGCGCCGGAAGATTTATTTTCCATCGAAAGATATCTCGGCTCGGGGGCTATTAAAGGGGTAGGTCCGTCATTGGCCGGACGTATTGTGAAAAAATTTAAAGAAGACAGTTTCCGAATTATTGAAAATGAACCGGAGCGGTTGGCGGAGGTCAAGGGGATCAGCGAGCGGAAAGCCCAGGAAATCTATCAGCAGTTTCATGATAAACAGGACATGCGCCAGGCCATGATGTTTTTATCCAAATATGGCATAAGCACCGCCTACGCCGTAAAAATATATAATGAATATGGGAGTCGTCTCTATGATATTATCCGGGAAAATCCTTACCAGTTGGCAGAGGATGTGTCAGGCATTGGATTTCGGCTGGCAGACGACATTGCACGGCGCGCCGGAATTGGCCTGGATTCGGATTACCGGATTCGGAGCGGGGTTATTTATGTCCTTTTGCAGGCGAGCATGAACGGTCATGTCTATCTTCCGGTGGATGAATTGAAGCGTCAGGCGGCGGAAATACTGGAAATTTCTGAAGATTCGGTGGACAGGCAGCTCATGGACCTTTCCATTGATAAAAAGATTATTATAAAAAACATTGAGGAGCAGCCCGTTGTCTATGCGTCGGTGTATTATTATCTCGAACTGAGTACGGCACGGATGCTGAAGAACTTAAATATTAAGTACGAAGTGAGTTTGCGGGAAGCGGAACATCAGATTCAGCGCATTGAGGCTGAAGAAAAAATCAGTCTTGACGAGATGCAGAAAACCGCCGTTGTGGAGGCGGCCAGAAACGGGGTATTGGTCATTACCGGCGGTCCTGGTACGGGAAAAACGACGACCATTAACGCCATGATTCGTTTTTTTGAAAATGAGGGGTTGGAAATCCGTCTGGCGGCTCCGACGGGGCGGGCAGCCAAACGGATGACAGAGGCTACCGGATGCGAGGCCCAGACGATTCACCGGATGTTGGAACTGACCGGCGGGCCGGAGGATCAGGCCGGCAGTCATTTTGAAAGAAATGAGCAGAATCCGCTGGAAAGCGACGTCATCATCATTGATGAGATGTCCATGGTGGATATTCATTTAATGAACGCCCTTTTAAAGGCCATTATGCCGGGAACCCGGCTGATCATGGTCGGTGATGTCAATCAGCTTCCGTCGGTGGGGCCGGGAAATGTACTGAAAGACATTATTCAGTCCCATTGCTTTAACATAGTCATGCTGACAAAAATTTTCCGTCAGGCCATGGAAAGCGCTATTATCAAAAATGCCCATAAAATCAACGACGGCGAGGACATTGACCTGGAAGTGAAAACCCCGGACTTCTTTTGCCTGAAAAGGTATCAGACTATGGACATCCAGGGCGTTATCATTGCTCTTGTCCGGGACAAGCTTCCGAAAAACGTAGGAGCTTCCGTCAACGATATTCAGGTCCTTACACCAATGCGAAAGGGGGAGCTTGGCGTTGAGCGGCTGAATAAGCTGCTTCAGGAATACCTGAATCCAAAGGATGAAGCCAAACGGGAAAAGGAACAGGGTGACCGTCTCTTCCGCGAAGGCGATAAAGTCATGCAGATAAAGAACAATTACCAGCTGGAATGGGAGATTACGGACCGCTATGGCATTCCGGTAGAAAAGGGCGTCGGCGTTTTTAACGGGGATATGGGCGTTGTCCGGGAGATCAATTTCTTTGCTGAACAGATGACGGTGGAATTTGACGAAGGACGGAAAATCACTTATCCTTTCGCCCAATTGGATGAACTGGAGCTGGCCTATGCCATCACCGTACATAAGTCTCAGGGAAGTGAATATCCGGCCGTGGTCATGCCGCTGCTTACCGGGCCGAGAATGCTCTTTAACCGGAATATTCTCTATACCGCAGTGACCCGTGCCAAAAAATGCGTGGTCATCGTGGGCAGCGAACAGACCGTGACCCAGATGATCCATAACCAAAGAGAACAGAAGCGGTATAGCGCCCTGGATGTGTGGCTAGGGGAAGTATAGAGGCAAAGGAATGAAAACTAGAGGGATAGACAGAAATAAGAAAATTGTTGTATAATATAAAAATATGACAAGATACACAGACGGGATAAGTTAAAATCAAGGAAGGGCAGAATATGAAAAAAACCGGATGGATTCGTATGAAGGCAGTCGTATTGGCAATGGCGTTTCTTAGTACAGGGATTGCCGGACAAAACTATGGATATGCGGATGAAATTGATGATTCAAATGAAACAAATGAAACGATAGTTGAGACAGAAAACGAAATAGAACTGGAAACAGAAACAGAACCTGAGTCACCGGGAGAAGGGGTTATGGAGAACAGTTTCCGATATGATAATGGTGAATGGCTGCACAATGAAATAATTTCATATGATGGAGGATTTATACCCTGGACTTTTGAAGATGAGAGTTGGATTAACTCTTTAGGAAAGCCGATTATTGGAGCTATGGAGAAGGGCATAGATGTTTCTTATATTCAAAAACAGATTGATTGGGAAACTGTAGTCGGGACGGACGTCAGTTTTGCAATTATCCGGTGTGGCTATGGAAATAATGTGGTCAGTCAGGATGACGGTTGGTGGAAGTATAATGCAGATGAGTGTACTCGACTGGGAATTCCGTTCGGTGTATATATATACTCTTATGCCCTGAATACGGATGAAGCCCGGAGTGAAGCTGAACATGTACTGCGTCTGGTTGAAGGGTACAACCTGTCTTTGCCGATTTATCTTGATTTAGAGGATGAGAAATATACCGGCAGCTTGTCCAATGAAGAGATTGCTGATATTGCAGAAGTTTTTTGTGAAACAATAGAAGCGGCTGGATATGAGGCCGGAATTTATGCCAATTTAACCTGGTTTAGAAATCGACTTACGGACTGGCGGTTTACCAAGTGGACAAGATGGATCGCTCAATATAATTTTGAATGTGATTATGAGAAGAATTATTCTATGTGGCAATGTACCTCATCGGGGGTAGTTGACGGAATTGACGGATTCGTGGATTTGAATTTTACAATGAATGTTACGCCAAAGGAACCGGAAGTGGCTCCGCCGGAGCAGCAGGTGCAGGATTTCATTACAAGGCTTTATGAATTGGTTCTGGGACGTAAGCCGGATGCAGCGGGACTTGATAATTGGAAAACATTATTGTTGAATAAGGAAAAAACTGGAGCCGAAGTGGCAGAAGGTTTTGTGATGAGTAAAGAATTTATTGCACAGAACCTGACAAATGACGAATATGTCGAGGTTTTGTATCAGACTTTTTTTAACAGGAAATCTGATAAAGCCGGTAAAGCAGATTGGGTAAAGAGACTTTCTGAAGGTTTGAGCAGAATGTATGTTTTTAAAGGGTTTGCAGAATCTGAGGAATTTGGAGATATATGTGATTCCTACGGGATTATCCGGGGAGAGGTAGTATTAACGGATACAATGGATTTGAATCCGGATGTTACAATGTTTGTATATAGAAATTATAAGCAGTTTCTTGACAGAGAACCGGATAAGGCCGGACATTTAGAATGGGTGACATGGCTTGTGCAGGGAGAGCAAAGTCCAAAACAGGTGGCCTATGGCTTTGTTTTTTCAGAGGAACTCGAAGATAAGCATTTATCAAATGAGGAGTATGTAAAAGTACTGTACAGGGGTATTTTTGACAGAGAGGCAGATAAAACAGGCCTGGAGACATGGGTTACTTTGTTGAATCAGGGAAAATCGCGGGCAGAAATTTTTGACGGTTTTGCAGATTCGGACGAATTTTCCAGAATGGTGGCGCGTTTTGGATTATAAATTAATTTAATGTTGTAGTAATTAACGGGGGATGAGGCAATGAGAAGAATTTTACAAAAATTAGAGCGAACAATCGTGTTTGTATTAAAAACATGTCTTTACGTTGCGCTTTTTTTGAGTTTCTTCGGAATAATGGCAATTGATAATCCCCAATTACTCCGGCCTTCACGAACAGCTGCAATTACTATGCTGACTTTTGTTGTTTCTGGTCTTGGTATGACTGCCGCTTATGGACGCTATGATATTGGAAAACGAAAGAGTAAACCGATTATATCTTCAATTGGTTTAGCGACGATAATTACAGATATTGTAACATATGTGGAATTATCTATTATGAATACAAATGCGGCGAATAATACTACGTTTGAATTTGAAAGTATCGGCCTGTTCTGTGTGGTTATTTTTGTGCAGATGGTATTTATAGTGGCATTTACTTATGGTGGTAACTGGCTTTATTTTTCTATTTATGAACCAGAAAAATGCTGTGTCGTGACATCTTCTGCGGAATCTTTTATTCAGATCAGTCATGCAATTGATGTGTTTCGGAAACAATATAAAATATGTGAAGTAAAAGATTATCGGGCTAATGATCTTTATGATGCGGTGCTGCGTTGCGATACTATTTTTTTATATGATGTTCCTGTAAAGGAGCGTACAGAGTTGATTGAATATTGTTACCGTAACATGAGGAATATTTATTTTAGTCCGGAAATTTCTGACATTGTTGAGATTAATTCAAAGCATACGATTTTGGATGATATCTCATTAATTAATTTGCCGGTAAAGGAGTTATCTATTGAACAGCGTTTTATGAAGCGGTGTATGGATATCGTTTTTTCTTTAGCGGCTATCGTTTTTTCATCTCCTATATGGCTGATTTGCGCTATAGCCATTAAATTAAATGATGGCGGTAAAGTATTTTTTAAGCAAAAACGTGCTACGAAAAATGGTAAGGTTTTTGAGGTATACAAATTTCGAACGATGAAAGAAAATGTAACGAATTATTCTGCTGTTGCTGATGATAATCGGGTAACAAAAGTTGGTAAAGTGCTCAGAAAATACCGTCTGGATGAATTTCCTCAGTTTCTTAACATTCTTTTTGGCGACATGAGCCTTGTTGGACCAAGACCGGAAATGCTGGAAAATGTATATTTATATACAGAAGAGTACCCGGAATTTGCCTATCGGCTGCGTGTAAAAGCGGGGCTTACCGGATACGCTCAGATTGCCGGAAAATATAATACAACACCAAAGTATAAATTGATCTTAGATTTAATGTATATTGAAAATTATAGCGTTATGAAGGATATAAAGTTAATTCTACAAACATTGATCGTGTTCTTTAAACCGGACAGTACAGAGGCGTTTGACAGTGAACGGTACGCCCATCTTGAGAAATTTGCTGATTTTCTGGATGCTAATTGGAAACAAGGCGAGGAGTAAAATATGACAAAATGTATGAAAAAAGGATCAGTAAGCGCTGGTATTGTGACCTATAATAATGTATCGGAGATTGTTCCGTGTCTGAATTCCCTTATTGAATCCACAAAAGATATGGATGTGGAAATATATGTTTTTGACAATAATTCTCAGGATGATACGGTACGTACAATTCGGAAATATTTTCCTCATGTTCATGTGATTGAAAGCTCAGAGAATCTGGGGTTTGGATGCGGACATAATCAAATTTTAAAAGAGATTTCGTCAGAGTTTCATATGGTGGTTAACCCGGATATACAGTTTACACCAAATATTGTTCAAAAACTGACTGCATTTATGCGTCATTATCCACAGGTAGGAATTGTTACTCCAAAGATACGAAATGTCGACGGGAGTGAGCAATTACTTCCGAAACGAGATCCGAAATTTTCCTATGTTGTTTTGAGTAAATTTCGGCCATTACGTTTTTTTAGAGATGAATATACACGGGCGGGAGAAGTGTTTAATAAGCCAACACGGATTTTGTCGAGTACGGGATGCTTTTTTATGATACGAACAGATGTGTTCAGAAAAGTAAATGGATTTGATGAGCGTTTCTTTATGTATTTTGAGGATGCCGATCTTTCACGCAGGGTACGAAAAAAATCAGCTATTGTTTTTTATCCAAATGCTTGTGTATATCATGCATGGAAAAGGGATAATACCCAGAGCCTTAGAGGAGTAAGAATATTTTTGACATCTATGGTTAAATATTTTTGGAAATGGAAATGAGTGTAAATTGATGATAGATATACTAATGGCGACCTATAATGGCGAACGTTATTTGGAAGAACAGTTGGCATCCATTGAACGACAGACATGGAAAGACTGGCGTCTGATTGTGCATGATGATGCTTCTTCAGATGGAACCTTTAAAATCCTGGAAGATTTTCAAAAGCAGCATGGAAAAGACAAGGTCGTTATCAAAAGAAATAATCCGGCCGCCGGCAGTGCAAAGAAAAATTTTATAGGTCTGATACAAGCAAGCACAGGCGATTATATGATGTGTTGTGATCAGGATGATGTATGGCATCCGGATAAAGTGGCAAAAACATTTCATCGGATGAGACAGATGGAACAAAGATATGGAAACAGTATCCCTTTGATGGTGCATACAGATTTGTGTGTCGTTGATGCAGTATTGTCCGAGCTGTATCCAGGATTCCATGACTATATGGATTTGAGAACGGATGGAAAATTGAATCAGGAGCTTATCCAAAACCAGGTCACAGGCTGTACGATCATGATTAATAAGGTTTTAAGAGAGTATGTGACAAAGGTTACAGATGTGGAATCGATAGTAATGCATGACCATTGGATGGCGTTGATTGCACTCGTTTTTGGAAAGATGAGTTATTTGAATAAGGCAACGATTGATTACCGGCAGCATGGAGATAATTCTGTAGGAGCACAGAATGCAAAAAGTATTTCTTACATGTGGCAGCGCTTTTTAAGAGGAAAGAAAAAGTTCCGGCAGGATATGCAGGATTCCTGCTCTCAGGCGGGGTATTTTGTCCAGTTATATACGTCTTGTATAAAGGACAAGAAGATGATAAAATTACTAAATAAATACTCGTGTTTGTACAAAAAAAATAAAATAAGTCGGGTTTTCTGCTTCTTTCGATATGGCATCTGGAAAAAAGGTATTGTTCGGAAAATAATGCAGATAATCTGGGGATGATGCAGATGAATATTAATCAAAGTATATTAAAAATATCTGAAACTTTAAAACCTATATTAAAAAAAATATTTCCGCAGAAATTATTGCAGAAAATAAAACAGATTTTTGTAGAGAAAAACTATAATCAAATGGTGAAACGAGGACGGCATCCGTTTGATAGACATAAATCTCCTGATGGCGTTAATCTGATTGGTTTAGTGCGTGCCGAAATGGGATTAGGACAGAGCTGCCGTCTTTTGGCAAATGAATTGAAGGCGGGGGATATACCATATTCCCTTTATGATTTCCAACTTGGCAGTAAACTTTTGCAGGCAGAAGACCATTCGATGGATGACAGAATTTCTGAGGAGCTTCCCTATAATATTAATTTAATTCATATTAATCCGGATGAGATGATGCTCATGTATACCCGGATGCCAGCAGAACGATGGAATGGTCGTTATAATATTGCGTTTTGGCTATGGGAGTTGGAGGAAATTCCGGAGCATTGGAAAAAGTTTTTTCCGATGCTTGATGAGATATGGACTCCATCAGAATTTATCAGCAGCAATCTAAGAAAGGTTACCGATCTTCCGGTCTATACGATGCCTTATTGTGTGGAGGCACCGGTTGATACAGCGTTGAGTCGGGAGTATTTTGGCCTTCCGGAGGACAAATTTCTCTTTTTAGTAATGTATGATTCCAATAGTACTATTGAGAGGAAAAATCCTACGGGAGCCATTTGTGCGTTTAGAAAGGCGTTTAAGAATAATCCGGATGTGGGGATTGTGGTAAAGGTAAACAATGCCAAGCCAAGGGATATGGAACATTTAAATCGTATGCTTAACGGATGTCGGAATGTTTATTTTATTACAGATACCTTAACAAAGATTGAAGTAAATTCTCTGATTCAGAGGGTAGATGTTTTTGTATCACTCCATCGGGCAGAAGGGTTTGGATTGGTTATGGCAGAGGCTATGATTGTGGGAACTCCGGTGATCGCGACGAATTGGTCTTCAAATACGGAATTTATGAGTTCTGATGTGGCCTGTATGGTAGATTGTGAGTTTGTGTCGCTTGAAAAGGATAGTCCGCCTTATAAAAAAGGCAGTGTGTGGGCTGACCCGGATGTGGATATGGCGGCCAGATATATGTGGAAATTGTATCGGGAACCGGCATACTATGAATATTTGAGAGAAAAGGCTCAGAAATATATATTGGAAAAGCTGAGTATGGAAAATGCAGTAAGCCGATTGGAGAAACGGGTAGGAGAGATTTATGAAACATTTGAGAGAAATATATGATTATCGGCAGATGATCTTCAGTTTGGTGCGTAAGGAGTTAAGAGGACGATATAAAGGTTCCGCATTGGGATTTTTATGGACTTTCATTAACCCATTATTGCAGCTATGTGTGTATACGTTTGTTTTTTCGATTGTCATGCCAAACAATATAGACAAGTTTTATCTTTATCTTTTTGTTGGATTGATTCCGTGGCTGTTTTTCAGTGGCTCTTTAACAGGCGGTGCGGCCAGCATTATTAATCAAAAGGATATGGTCAAGAAAATATACTTTCCTCGGGAAGTTATGCCGATTGCCTATGTGACGAGTAATTTTGTGAATATGCTGCTCTGTTTTGTGGTTATTTTTGCAGTTGTCATTGTTTCCGGAGTCGGAATAAATCTTATAGCCATATGCTATCTGCCGATTATTATGGTTGTGGAGTATATCATGTGTCTTGGCGGTGCGATGCTGACTTCGGCGCTGACAGTATATTTTAGAGATTTGGAATATATTTTGGGAATAGTGACGATGGCGTGGATGTATTTTACGCCGGTTGTTTATTCAATTGATATGGTGCCGGAAAATTTAAGACCTTTTATGAATTTGAATCCAATGACTCCGGTAATTGTGGCATACAGAGATGTTCTTTATAGTAAACAGGTGCCTCATATCAGTACGTTGGCCAGCGGTTTTGTCCTGGGATGTATCGTGCTTATTGTTGGCAGTGTTGTGTTCCAGAAATTACAGAGAGGATTCGCGGAGGAATTATAAATGAAACCGGGAAATGCAATAGAAGTTAAGAATGTAAAAAAGAAATTTAAGGTGTATTTTGATAAAGGAAGTCAGCTCAAAGAGCGGATATTATTTCGAAACAGAAATCGTTATGAAGAACGCTGGGTTTTGGATGATGTCAGTTTTGAAGTGAAAAAGGGGGAAGCTATTGGCTTAATTGGTCATAATGGCTGCGGTAAAAGTACGACTTTAAAATTGCTTACGAGGATCATGTATCCCGATTCAGGAAGTATTGAACTTAAAGGCAGAGTTTCCAGTCTGATTGAATTGGGGGCAGGATTCCATCCGGATATGAGCGGAAGAGAAAATATTTATACAAATGCGTCTATTTTTGGACTGACCAAAAAAGAAATTGACGAACGACTGGATGATATTATTGAATTTTCTGAAATGGAGCCATTTTTGGATAATCCGGTCCGAACCTATTCTTCCGGTATGTATATGCGATTGGCGTTTTCAGTAGCCATTAATGTAAATGCAGATATTCTTCTCATTGATGAGATTCTGGCAGTTGGTGATGTGAACTTCCAGGCAAAGTGTTTTAATAAGCTTCGGGAGATTAAGGCACAGGGAACAACGATCGTTATTGTGTCCCATTCCATGGGCCAAATCGAACAGATCTGTGACCGCAGTATTTGGATTCATGAGGGAAAGATTAAAGCAGAAGGGATTCCGAGAGATATAGACATGGAGTATTTGAACTTCATGGGCGAAAAGCGCGAAGCGGATGCTGTTCTGCGGGCTGAAAAACGTGAGGCACAAGCTCAGAAGGATGCAGAAGCTGAGAAAGGTACTCAGGAGTCAGAGAATTGTGAAAATCAGCAGGAGGAAGAAGAAAAAACAGAAGAGCCGGAAGTTAAGAAAAGATGGGGGAGCGGAAAGGCTCGATTTAAAGAGATATATATGACAGACGTTTCAGGGAAAAAGAAAACGGTATTTGCATCCGAAGAGGCTGTACGGATCTGCATGTCTTATACAGTGAAGAGTAAGGTGGAGGATGCGGTGTTCGGTATCGGAATCTTTCGAAGCGATGGTCTTCAATGCTATGGAACGAATACCCGAATTGAACAATTTGATAAATTTGATTTGGAAAAAGACGGAGATGTTGTCGTTAATCTTAAAAGGCTGTTACTGCTTCCTGGGAAATATACACTGGATGTGGCAATTGAGTCGGATATGGCGACACCGGTGGATTATTATAAGGAATCATATACATTCGAGGTATATTCATCATTGGGGGATGTTGGAGTGTCTCGTATAGAACATGCGTGGGAGGTATAGTTATGTCTGGCTTAGGGGGAAAAGCATTTCAGCATTTTGGTCAGGAGTATATAGAAGAGCAGAATAAAATTATTGGGCTGCAGAGGCAGGCTATTGAAGAACTCAGACAAAGATGCGAGAAGTTGGAAAGTGATTTAGAAGAAGAAAAGAAAGCTTTGTATGGCGCGCAGGTTGCTTTGAGTGAAGTATATCAGTATATGAATGAACGCAGAGAAATGAATCCTTTGATTGAAGAGAATTTGCGTGGAAATAATCGGAGGATTGAAGAGCTTGAAACCCGGGCGGATATGCAGGATGTTAAGATTAAGACGGTTTCTAAGGCGACAAATGTTATTGTCAGTGCGGCAGGAGACAGTGCTTCAGCAGCGCAGGTGGTTCCGGTTTCGGAAGATGAATATAGTTGTATTGACTATTTTGATTTCGAAAATCATTTTCGTGGCTCAAGAGAAAATATTAAAGAAGTTCAAAAACAATACCTTGAATATTTTAAAGGAAAAAGTAATGTGCTTGACCTGGGGTGTGGACGGGGAGAATTCCTGGAGCTTCTGAAAGAAAATGGTATTGAAGCAGTTGGCGTGGAATGTTATTCAGAATTTGCAGAATACTGTAAGATGAAAGATTTAAATGTTGTTGAAAATGATGCATTGTTATATTTGGAAAAGCAGCAGACAGTAGGCGGAATTTTTGCCGGTCAGTTGATTGAACATTTAAAATTTAATCAAATTGTGCGTTTGTGTGAGCTGGCTTATGAAAAGCTCGAAGATGGATCTTATATTATTATGGAAACACCGAATCCGATGTCTTTAGCTATATATACGCATGCGTTTTATATGGATCCATCCCATAATAAACCGATTCATCCGTTTACTATGGAATATTTTATGAGAAAAGTAGGATTTAAAGAGGTTCAGATTTTATTTACGGAATCCAGCAGGTATCCGGTAGAAATACCAAAGTTATCCGGAGAAAATATAGAGAATATAGAAGCCTTTAATAAGAGTATGGAAGAGGTAAGCTGTACCTTATTTGGAAGTCAGGATTATGCGATCATTGGAAAAAAATAAAAGAAGGGATTGTGCAGGATGAGCGAGAATATACAGAGCGTAGATGTTGAAAAGATCATGGAAGAGATTCGGGCTAATATAAATGCTCGGGGCGAAACAGACGAAGTGTTGAGCTTTGATGAAAGTTCCGCAGATATGGAGTATGGGGATGAAATCGTGGGAAGTGTTGTCTATAACGACAAAGAACTTCACCATTATGTTGTAAGTGCAAATCAGGAACACAATATACCTTTTTATCAAATGATACCTAAAGGCGGTTTCAAATCTTTCTTGAAGAGATCTATACGTAAAATGATTGCGTTTATTATTTTACCTTTGCGAGATGCGCAAAACCGCTATAATGCAAACGTTGTTCAGGCTTTGATGCAGATTGAAGCCTATTCGCTGGATCAGCGCGAAGAGATGAAGTCCCATGTGGAACAGCAGGAGAAGCGTGTGATGATGCAGGAAGAGGATATTGAAAAATTAACGGAACGTTTGCAGATACTGGAAAAGAAGTATGAAGCATTGCTTAATGAAAAAAGCAGAGAGGGAAGTTTATGAAACCGAAAGTGTGCTTTGTTGTACAGCGATATGGATTAGAAGTTAACGGTGGTGCAGAATTGCACTGCAGACAGTTGGCAGAACATTTACTGCCGTTTTGTGATGTTAGTGTCCTGACAACGAAAGCTATTGATTATATGACCTGGAAAGATGAATATTCAGATGATATAGAGGTTATTAATGGGATAAAGGTCTTAAGATTTGGGGTTGATAAGCCAAGGGATATTAATCAGTTTAATGTTGTCAATCAAAAATTTTATGACAGTAAACGTATGACTCCATATGAGGAGCAGAACTGGATTAACGAGCAAGGGCCTTTGGTACCTGGTCTGATTCGGTATTTGAAACAGCATAAAGATGATTATGATGTTTTTATATTCTTTACTTACCTGTATTATCAGACGGTTATGGGGGTTCAGGAAGTTAAAGATAAGGCCATCGTTATCCCAACTGCTCATGATGAACCTTTCCTGAGAATGAAAATATTTGACAGGGTTTTCAGAGCTCCGAAGGCTTTCTTTTTTAATACTTATGAAGAACGTCGGTTAATCCATAAGAAATACTATAATCATTTTGTACGGGATGATTTAGGCGGCGTAGGTGTGGAAGTACCAACAGATGTCAGTGGTGAGGTCTTTAAGGAAAAATACGGCTTAGGTGACTATATTGTTTATGTGGGGCGTATTGATGAAGGAAAAAACTGCAGACAACTTTTTGAAGATTTTATCGATTATAAGAAGAAATATCCGTCGGATTTAAAACTGGTATTAATGGGTAAAGAAATTATCGAAGTACCAAAGCATGAGGATTTTATTTCGTTGGGGTTTGTCAGCGATGAGGATAAATTTAACGGGATTGCAGGAGCACAATTGCTGGTGCTGCCATCCAGATATGAAAGCTTGTCTATGGTCGTTTTGGAGGCATTTTCATTAGATATTCCAGTATTAGTAAATGGAGAGTGCGAGGTCCTGAAAGCCCACTGTATTAAAGGAAATGCCGGATTTTATTATGAAGGTACAGAAGAATTTGAAAGTATGCTGGATTATATGTTGAAACATAAGTCTGTATTGAAACAGATGGGGGCAAACGGCCATAAATATGTGGATGCTTATTACCGATGGGATAGCATAGTTGCTAATTTACTTCGATTAATTCGCTATGTGATACAGGAGAATGACAAATGAGAATTATACAGATGTTGCCGGTGATGGCCTTTGGTGATGCCATCGGGAATGATACGCTTTCTTTGGACGATACGCTGAATAAAAGTGGATTCAAAGCAGAGATATATGCGATGTTTATTGATGAGCGCCTGACAAATCGAGTGAAGCAGATAGATTCCTATGAATGTGATTCGGAGGATATTATTCTTTACCATTTGTCTACGGGTTCTCCAATGAATTACGATATTAGTGAATATGACTGCAAACGGATTATCATGTACCACAACATTACTCCGGGCCATTTCTTTGCCAAGTATGATGCAAATGCACAGGAAGTATGTGACAGTGGACTGAGAGCTGCAGGTTATTTGAAGAAAAAAGCAGACCTGTGTTTGGCAGATTCAGAATTTAACAAGCAGGAGCTTGAAGAAATGGGATACAAATGTCCGATTGAAGTGCTGCCGATACTGATCGCTTTTGATGATTATAAGAAAAAACCAAATGGACGTGTTGTACAGAAGTATACAGATGATTATGTAAATATTGTATTTACCGGACGGGTAGCGCCAAATAAAAAACATGAAGACTTAATTGCCTCTTTTTACTATTATAAAAAATATATCAATCCAAAGTCGCGGTTAATTCTCGTAGGACGTCATGATTTTTTCCCGGAATATTACAGACGTTTGCAGAGATATGTGGAGAGGCTGGAACTGGAAGATGTTATATTTACAGGCCAGGTAAAATTTGACGAAATCCTCGCTTACTATAAAGTGGCAGACGTGTTTGTATGTTTAAGTGAACACGAAGGTTTTTGCGTTCCTCTGGTAGAATCTATGATGTTCGATGTGCCCGTAATCGCATATGATAGCTGTGCGGTGGGTGAGACACTCGGCGGCAGCGGGCTTTTGCTGGAAGACAAGTCTCCACAGGTTGTTGCAGAGGCAATCCATCTGGTTATTGAAAATAAAAATCTCAGAACCCAATTGATTGAAAATCAGCAGAAAAGACTGCGTGATTTTGAGCATGATAAAATTAAAGAAAAATTTCTGAAAGTTATGCAGGAATTTACTGCAGGTGAAAAGTAATGAAAAAGATAGGATTTGTAGTACCGTGGCATGGTCAGAATATCCCGGGCGGGGCCGAAATGGCCTTGAGAGGAGTCACGGAACATTTAAATAAAGCAGGTGTACCGATTGAAATATTGACGACTTGCGTTAAAGAGTTCATGGCAGATTGGAATGAGAACTTTCATAAACCTGGATTAACGGTAGAAAACAATATTCCGGTCCGGCGTTTTAAGGTACGCAAAAGGAATGTGGATGCGTTTAACCGGGTAAACCTGAAATTAATGAATGACGAAAAGCTCACGCCTCAGGAAGAAGAAGTTTTCTGCAGGGAAATGATTAATAGTCCGGATATGTATAAGTATATTGAGCAGCACAAGGATGAGTATCATTGTTTTGTGGGTATTCCTTATATGTTTGGACCTGTTTACCAGATGTGTAAAATATGTCCGGAAAAAGCAGTTCTCATTCCGTGCTTTCATGAAGAAGCTTATATCTACATGGATGTTTTCAAAAAAGCGTTTTCTAATATACGTGGTATGATTTTTAATGCGGAACCGGAAAAAATACTAACGGAACGGGTTTATGACACCAGTGGGCAGAAGCTGATTGTTCCTGGACTTGGTCTGGATACGAATCTTACATATGATGAAGATCGGTTTCGGGCTAAATATAATATTCAGGATCCATTTATACTTTATGCCGGACGAAAAGATGTAGGTAAAAATATTTATACATTGATACGATACTTTGCAGAGTATAAAAAAAGAAATGAGAATAATCTGAAACTCGTCTTGATTGGCGGAGGGAATGTAAAACTTCCGAAATCAATCCATAAAGATGTTTATGATTTGGGATTTGTGTCCATTCAGGATAAATACGATGCTTATGGTGCGGCATTGACACTCTGTCAGCCATCAAAGCATGAGAGTTTTTCATTTGTTATTATGGAAAGTTGGCTGTGTCGGAGACCGGTTCTGGTCCATAAAGGCTGTGATGTGACAAAGCATTTTGCGGTGACCTCCCAGGGAGGATTCTATTTTGACAATTACTTTGAATTTGAAGGTCAGGTCAATTATTATATTGAACATCCGGATACAGCTTGTCAAATGGGTGAAAATGGACGGAAGTTTGTGCTAGAAAATTTCGACTGGGATATTGTAACCAGAAAGTATATTGAGTTTTTTGAGGGATTATATAACAATGAATAACCGTGCGGACAGCATATATCAGAATATAACCAAAAAGGAAATTGGGAAAATCTTTCTCGTAGGAAGTCTCATCGGGATTATTGTATTTTTAATATGCTATGGATGGCAGGTACTGGATGTAACGGATGATTCGTGGCTCCTTACCGGCCAGGATATATCCCAGCATTATATTGGCTGGAAGTTTTATCGAACCTCTGAATGGCATTTCCCATTGGGACAGATCGACGGCATGATTTATCCGGATACATCTTGTATCATATTTACGGATTCGATTCCTTTATTTGCTATATTTTTCAAAATACTATCGCCGATACTGCCGGGGACCTTTCAGTATTTTGGAATCTGGGGATTGACGACATATCTTTTAATTGGAGGAATTTCTTCGGTTATTATTCGGAAAAGTACGGAGAATCGCTGGCTGTGTTGGATCGGTTCAGGATTTTTTTGCCTGTCACCCTATGTATTTCAGAGGATGTATGGGCATACTGCATTGGCTGGTCACTGGGTTATTATATTAGCTGTGGCAATATGGATATACAAACCATATTTTGATACTTTTCGTAAAAAATTATTAGCCTGGGCGGGAGTGTTAGTCGTTGCTTCATTGGTGCATATTTATTTTATTCCAATGATCATGGTATTTATGTTTGGCTTTTGTCTTCAGGATTTATTTGAAAATCAGGGATGGAAGGAAGACATAATTTTTGCGTCAGTAGCGGTTGCACTGGATTTAGTTATATTGTATGCGGTTGGAGCCTTTTCAAAGTCTGGAAGTATGGCTGGAGGCGGCTTGGGAGCCTACAGTGCAAATATAAACAGCTTGATTAATCCGACGAATTATGTGACACTTATGCCTTCCTTGCCTGTCAGAGATGGACAGGGTGAAGGATTTGGATATTTGGGACTGGGGGTAATTCTGCTTTCTTCCTGTGCTTTGGGAATTTGTATGGTTTATGGATATTGGAAGGCAAAAAATTCTGATCACACCGAACGTAAGATGAAAGGCCCAAGGCGTGCAGCATTCGGATATAGTGCTGCGGTGGTTATTTTTATTTTACTTATTCTGGCATGGAGCCCGGAAATTGTATGTGGTACCCGGACAATTTTCAGAATTCCATATCCGTCAATTGTTTTTAAGGCACTGTCTGTATTCCGGGCTTCCGGAAGGTTTATTTGGTGTGTCGGATATATGATTATGCTCTGGTGTATAATGACTTTTTGCAGACATTTTAGCGGGAAGATGGCATGTATATGTTTAGGATGCGTTTTAATTGTGCAGGCTGTGGATCTGCATTGGATTATACAATCGAAACAAAATCATTATTCAGAATCACTTCCGGCGGTTACAATGTATTCGGATGAGTGGGAATCACTGGCTGAAGGTAAAGAACATTTGATTATTTTTCCTTACGATACGGTTCAGGAGGAACGAGGATCAGCGGCAGCTTATGAACTTGCAGATTTTGCTGTGAATCATGGTATGACGATTAATTATTTTCCCGAGGCAAGATCAGACGAAGAGAGACTCACAGAGAATGCAGCAGTTTTTAAAAGTAATCTTTTGAAAGGAATCGAAGGAGATGAAAATCTCTATATCCTTGATACGGATGAAAGAGCAGAGGAGTTGGGACTGACATTATATATGGTTGATGGATATCGTGTCGGCGTTTTACAATGACAGAGAAGGGATTTAAGTGATTTATACAAATAAAAAGTTGTCGGTTGTGATGCCGGCTTATAATGAAGGCGAAAATATTTTTAATGATTTAAGGACTGCTTCTTCGGTCATTTCTGGTTTTATCAAAGATTATGAGATTATTGTGGTCAACGATGGAAGTGGGGACAAAACGAAAGAAGAAATTAAACGTTGTCTGAAAGAAGACAGTCATATACGTCTGGTAAGCTATAGGAAAAATCGAGGTAAAGGGAATGCAATTAAAGTTGGGGTTCAACGGGCATCCGGAGATTATATTGCATTTCTGGATTCGGATTTGGATTTGCCGCCAGAGCAGCTTGAGCATTATATGCTGCCATTGATCAATGGGCAGGCAGATGTGGTTATTGGATCTAAAATGCATAAGAATTCTGAATTGGAGTATCCCAAAATCAGACGCATTATGAGCATGAGCTATTATTGGATGCTGCGTATTCTTTTTCATTTAAAAGTCAAGGATACACAGACTGGCTTGAAGGTTTTTCATGCCGATGCTTTGAAGGAGATTATTCCGTTGATTAAGACAAAGGGGTATGCTTACGATATCGAGATATTGGTGGCGCTGAATTCCAGAGGATATCGTATTATGGAGATGCCGGTGAAATTGATTTTTCACCGGGGTAATGGTATGGGAAGAATTCGGATAAAGGATATTATGAAGGTGTTCAGAGATACAATGGCTATTTTTTATCGGGCGAATGTACAAAAGTACTATAGAGGGTAGATCAGAGATATAGAGGTGTTGGCGTGCAGAGTGTATTATGGCTGGCAGTGGGAATTATTCTTGCCGGAGTAGGATGCGGATATATCTTAAAGAGAGAAAATATTGCCAGACTTTTGATTATCAGTGTTTTGGTATATTTTTCTGCGTTTATCATAGTGAGCGGTCTGTTATTCTGGATCGATCAGTTCAGTATAACGCGAACATTGATGATTATTATTGTGGTTGAAGGCGTTTTTGATGTTTTAAAATATATCAGATGCAAGTCGCTTCAAATCGAATGGAATGTGAAGGATTATATTATACCGGCAATTATCGTTTTGTGTGCAATGCCGTTTGTTCTTCAGAAATATGAATTTTTTGGTATGGGTCAGGATGAAGGTGTTTACCAGACACAGGCCATTCAATTCATGTATGATCACAATGATGTCCAAAGAGATTTTGAGGAATATTATTTGTTGGAATCCGAAGAGGCGAAAGAAGATTTTCAGCTTTCCCTGCAGGAAGATTTAATTGGTTTATATAACTATGATACATCTTTACCGTTTGCCTCGGAGGAGAAGGAAGTAAGCGACGTATCGGCTGTCTTTCATGGAATTCCTACTTTTCCCGCATTATTGGGATTGTTTGGAAAGATGTTTGGTATAAGGCATATGTCTGACATACAGACAATATTTTATATTTGTGCGGTTTTTCTGCTGTTTTTCATTTTGCAGGATTTAAAAGTAAAAAAAGAAAGCCGCGTTGTCTGCACAGTGTTGTTTGCCTTTTCTCCTTTAATTTTATGGGTATCCAAGTCTGCATTGACAGAAATAGGGATAACGGCTTTAATTCTCGGGTTTATCTATTTAATATTGTCTATGAAAAAGGAAAAGGTTTTTTTATCGGTTGTTCCACTGGCGGCAATGTGCTTTTTTCATTTGACAATTTATACGATGTTTCCATTGTTTATGGCAATTTACCTGGGAATGTATGTGGCGAAGAACGAATCATGTTATGTGATTTCTGCGGCTACTCTTAACACGGCCTTTATTTTAGGTATGACTATGACAATGATGATTGCAGGAACCTATTCTTTTACTTATAATTTTGGTCCCATTTACAGATTGCCGGGAGTATCTCAGGAAAATGCGGCGCTGTTTTTTGGGATTGTGTCAGCGCTGGGTTATGTGGTTTGCCTGGGGTTATATGTTGTCCGGAAGAAATTAAATTGGTTAAAGAACCTGTGCATGCGATTAAAATATATAGTTATAAGAGCTTGCCTTGTGGGAGGCGTTCTTTATCAGGCAGTCATTATTTTAAGCAAAAGAGAAAAGTATCAGGGGGGATTCGGAGCTTTAAGGCATCTGACACTTGCAGGATATGGATTTTCCGTTGGGATTATTGTTCCAGCTGTAGCTGGAGTTATAGCAATTTTTTGTGTTAAAAAAGTATTTTCAGGTACAAAGGGCAGTGTTGTATCAGTATTGTTTATATATTGTATTCTTTTATATTCTTGCTATATGAGGAAGGATATAAATTATTATTATTATTATGGTCGTTATCTGGCGCCATACATAGCTATTGTACTTCTATTTTCTGCGTTGGCATTGGAACTGATATCCAGGAAAATAGTTTGTCTCATAGGCGTATGCAGTTTATGTATTTTGTTACCATATGAGAAGATGCTATTAACTGATAAGGATGATACGCGAGTGACATGGGAAGCACTTGAAAATGTTGCAGCACATATTAAACAGGGCAGTGTTGTTGTTATTACGCGGGATAATATGAAATTTTATTATTTGCCTGTCAGAACAATAGCCGGCGCAAGGTGTTTTCCGGAAACAGAAAATATCGTCGAAGAAGTTAAATTAAAATATAAAGATTACTATTATATTTCCAATGATTTATCTCAGGTAGAGGCGGCGGAACTGGTACTAAAAGAGGACTATCAACTGAATGAGGATAACAATTGGTATGATGGCCGCTGGATTCCATTTCCTTTAGACATTACCAGGGAGGATCGAAGTACATTGATCTGGTATTATAGCAATGGGGAATAAACAAAGGATATGCGGGAGGAATGTATGATGAAAATAGCAGTTGCAGGAACTGGATATGTAGGCTTGGTTACAGGAGTCTGTCTGGCCAGCAAGGGGCATTATGTTACATGCGTGGACGTGGATGAAGACAAAGTTGAGATTATGAAGCAGGGAATCTCGCCAATTTATGAACCAGGTTTGAGTGAGCTTATGAAAGAAAGTATGGAAAGGCTTGAATTTACAACGGACTATGCAAAAGCTTATAAAGATGCAGAGGTCATATTTATTGGCGTCGGAACACCGGAAAAGAAGGATGGTTCAGCAAATTTATCATATGTTTACACGGTCGTTGAACAGATTGCTGAATCAGTTGAGAATGAGTGTGTTGTTGTTGTTAAATCCACAGTCCCAATTGGTACAAATGATAAAATTGAAACCTATATTATTGAGCATTTAAAACATGATGTGCCTGTGCACATTGCGTCAAATCCAGAGTTTCTTGCTCAGGGAACGGCAGTGAGGGATACATTACATGCTTCCAGAATTGTTATTGGTGCAGAAAGTGAGTATGCAAAAAAAGTATTGGGGAAAGTATATGAAGATTTTGAAGCGCCAAAGGTTATTACGAACCGGCGCAGCGCGGAGATGATTAAATATGCTTCCAATGATTTCCTGGCTCTGAAAATTTCCTATGTCAATGAAATCGCCAATCTTTGTGAAATCGTGGGAGCAGATATAGAAGATGTAACCAAAGGGATGGGATTGGATGCCCGTATTGGAGATAAATTTTTGAACTCAGGAATTGGATATGGCGGTTCCTGTTTTCCAAAGGACACAAAAGCTTTGAGTTGGCTGGCCAGTTTTAATGACAATGAAATTAAGACAATTAAAGCAGCCATTGAGGTCAACGAGAATCAGAAATTCAAACTGATCAAAAAGGCACGGAAATACTATGAAGATTTTACAGGACTGACAGTTGCTGTTTTGGGGTTGACTTTTAAGCCGGGAACGGATGATCTGAGGGAAGCTCCGTCACTGGTGAATATTCCAATCATGTTGGAAGATGGAGCCAGAGTTAAAGCATGGGATCCGGTAGGAGTGGAAAATTATAAAAAACATTTTCCTAATGAGATTGAATATTGTGATACAATAGAAAAAACATTGAAGGATGCGGATATATGCTTTATTTTCACGGAATGGCCGGAAGTGAAACAGTTAGACGTGATGCTTTATAAAGCACTGATGCGTCATCCGATTATTCTTGATGGAAGAAATTGTTATTCGTTGGATACTTTTGATGGAACCGGTATCACTTATGATTCAATAGGACGGGAGACAATTAATGGATAAAAACATACTGAGAATAGAAATAAGGACAGAGCTTTTTAAGTAAAGGCTCTGTCCTTAAAATGTTTTTTGTTTCCTATCAAAAAAATACATCGAACTAATCTATAGGAATTAAATGTATATTTTTACAGAATTTAAATCATTCGCAAAGGTTGACAGTATCTGACAGTAAGAGGTATACTTAGATAAGTTCTTATTTATTTTAAATAAGGATTTTCTTTCAATAAGGGGATAAAAAATATGAAATTAATTATTCAGATACCGTGTTATAACGAAGCAGAAACGCTGGAAATTGCGTTAAACGCTTTGCCAAAGCATATCGATGGCATTGATATTATTGAATACTTAATTATTAATGATGGAAGTGAGGACGCTACCGTAGAGGTCGCTAGAAACTGGGGAGTAAATTATATCGTCAACTTCAGGAATAACAAGGGGTTGGCCCGTGGGTTCATGGCCGGAATTGATGCCTGTCTTCGAAACGGTGCGGATATTATCGTTAATACGGATGCCGACAACCAGTATTGTGCTGACGATATTGAAAAACTGATTCGGCCGATTCTGAGAAAGGAAGCCGGAATGGTGATCGGTGAACGTCCGATTGATGAAACGGAGCATTTTTCTCCGTTAAAAAAGAAACTGCAGCATCTGGGCAGTTGGGTTGTCCGCAAGGCTTCGAAAACCGATGTGCCGGATGCGCCGAGCGGATTCAGGGCTTACAGCCGCAGCACAGCAATGCGTCTGAATGTTATTAATGAATATACGTATACACTGGAAACGATTGTTCAGGCTGGCCGAAATAAAATGGCTGTAACTTCCGTACCGATCCGTACAAATGCAGAATTGAGACCGTCACGGCTGTTTAGCAGTATGTTTGGCTATGTAAAAAAATCTATGCTGACAATAGGCAGAGCTTATATGATGTATCGTCCTTTATTCTTTTTTGCGATATTAGCGCTGCTTTTTTGCGTTGGCGGCGGAGTTTTGGGAATTCGATATATTTACTATTATATCATAGGACAAGGCGCCGGTCATATACAGTCGCTGATCCTGGCCAGTATGCTGATTATCATTGGCGTTCAGGCCGGAGTTATCGGCCTTCTGGCAGATGTGATCTCTGCAAACCGAAAGCTGTTGGAAGAAATCCAGTTTGAACTCAGAAGAATGGATTATGGTCCCGGACATGAGAGCAAAAAACATATGACCGATAAACGAGAGACATCGTGCGCAGCAATCGATGAAGAAAATACAGTTTCCTGACATCTGGGGAGATAGAAAATGGATAAAAAGTTAAAACGAATCGTTATGATTGGCCCTGTATATCCATATAAGGGGGGCATTTCTCATTATACAGGTTTAATGTACCGGGCGCTGTCAAAAAAATACAAAGTTCGAATGATTACCTATAAAATGCAGTATCCCAAGCTTCTTTTTAAAAAGGAACAGAAGGATTACAGCAATGATACTTTCAAAATAAAAAACGCTCATTATCTGATTAATACAGCAAATTCCTTTAATTGTGTGTCCGTTGCTTCAAAAATTAAAAAAATGAAGCCGGATCTGGTTGTTTTCCAGTGGTGGCATCCCTATTTTGCGCCATGCTATTGGATCATGGAAAGAGTCTTGGGAAAAAACATCAGAAAAATGTTTCTGTGCCATAATGTTTTTCCTCATGAACGTTTTCCAATGGACAGATTCTTATGTCGGCAGGTTTTGAAGCAGGGGGATTATTTTATCACCCAGTCTGGTATGGATACAGAGGATTTACTTTCTATAAAAAGAAATGCGAAATATGTACAGACGGTTCATCCGACCTATAATGCATTTAAGATGCAGGACATGTCTAAAGAAGATGCAAGGGGGATTCTGAAAATTTCTGCTGAGGAAAAGATTTTATTGTTCTTTGGCTTTGTTCGTGAATACAAAGGATTAAAACATATTATCAATGCTCTTCCCGTTATTACGGAACAACTGACCGATGCAAAACTATATATTGTCGGTGATTTCGATGGGGATAAAGAACAATATCTGGAGCAGATTGAAAGTCTTCATATGGAAAAAAATGTTCGCATTTATGATGGCTATATCCCGGATGACGGAGTAGAGAAGTTCTTTGTTGCATGTGATCTGGTTGTACTGCCTTATGAATCTGCAACGCAGAGCGGCATTGTCCAGATTGCTTACGGTTTCTCAAAGCCGGTCGTTGTGACGGATGTGGGAGGTCTGCCGGAGGTTGTTGCGGACGGTCAGACGGGGTATGTTGTTGGATCACAGAATGACAGACAATTAGCGGAAGCCATCGTTAAATTTTTCAAAGAGAATAAGGCCGGAGAATTTGAATCGAATATCAGAAAAGAAGAATATAAATATTCCTGGGACAGAATGGTGGAAGTCATAGAACAATTATATGAATCGTGAGATACAAAGACCGAGGTGTAGATAAACATGATGGATATGATATCTATAATAATTCCGGTATATAATGTAGAAAATTATATTGAAAAATGCCTGGATTCTGTCATCCGGCAAACATATAAAGATATAGAAATTATTTTGGTAAATGATGGATCGTCTGATAATAGCGGGAAAATATGCAGAAAGTATGCTGCGATGGATTCTCGAATTAAAATATTGGAAAAAGAAAACGGCGGACTATCTTCAGCCAGAAACGCCGGAATTGACATTGCCAGTGGTAAATATATCACATTTATAGACAGCGATGATTTTGTTTCTCAAAATTATATAGAATATCTTTATGAGATAATGAAAAATAATAATGCAGATATTTCTATTTGCAGTTATAAAAGAGTTTTCGAGGGTGAGAATCCGGAATTGGAAGATGTTCAAAAGGAATGTCTTATTATGGGAAAGTACCGGGCATTGGCAACACTGCTGTATCAAAAAAAATTCACGGCGTCTGCATGGGCTAAAATGTATAAAAAGAACCTGTGGCGTGATATAAGATTTCCTGCAGGCAAATTGCATGAAGATGTCGCCGTCATGTATTTACTCTTCTCAAAAGCAAAAACAGTAGTATATGGCGATAAAAAGCTGTATTATTATCTTCAGAGAAATGGAAGTATTGTAAACAGTTGTTTTAATCCAAAGAGGATGGATTACATCGTTCACACCCAAAAATGTATGGATTATATGCAGGAAAAATACAGTATGCTGTATAAAGCCGCTGTGTCCAGGCATTTCAGCGCATGTTGCGAATTGCTGTCAGAAATTCCAGATGGCGTACAATATGATATATACAGAGAAAAATTATATGCGGAAATCAGAAAGTATCGTCATATAGTATGCTTTGATAAATATGCCAGAATGATAAACCGGGGGGCAGCCATTGGTTCATATATCTCCTTAAAAGCTGTCATATGGGGGTGTATCCATATTAATCGCAAAAGGAAAAAGGCAGGAGTCAATCATGCCCCATCCCCAAAGGAAGTTCTTGTTGTTGGAACAACAGATCCAGTGGGTGGCGTAGGACAGGTTATTAAGACTTTATGTACAGGCATTGATGCCTCTACGGCACATTTTGATTTTTTGTATTATGAAGAACCGACGGAAAAGGCAAAAAAATATATTCGTGAATTAGGTGGTCAATATTTTGTTGTGCCAAGATACTCAAAACACCCTGTTCGCTTTTTATTTAAGACTATGAAAATTTATAAGAGAAAAACCTATGATTATGTTCATATACATGCCAGTACAGGAATGCTGATCATGTACGCTATACCCGTATGGTTCAGTAAAAAAACAAAGATTATTTATCAAAGTCATATTGATTACGCCACGCCTGTATGGATGCATAAAATTTTTAAAAAAATTGTTTGTCGCGTATGCGATTATTATATTGCAGTTTCCGAGCAGGCGGCCCGTTGGATGTACACAGTGCGTATTATTCATTCAAATAAATTTTTTATTATACGTAATGGTATAGATATCAATAAATTTTTATTTAATAAAGAAAAACGAGATAATATCCGCCGGGAATTAGGTGTAGACGGGAAATTTATACTTGGTCACGTAGGGCGTTTTACAGAACAGAAAAATCATCTCCAGATTCTGGATATATTTTGTGAGGTATATAAACGCAATGAAAATTCAGTTTTGCTATTAGTAGGGGACGGCCCGTTGATAGAAACTGTAAAGCAAAAGGCTGAAAAATTAAATTTGAGTGATGTGGTGATTTTTTACGGTACGACAGATCATGTTGAAGACTTGGTGCAGGCCATGGATATTTTCCTCTTTCCGTCAAAATGGGAGGGGCTGGGAATTGTGGCCGTTGAAGCACAGGCGGCCGATCTGCCGGTCATAGCATCTGATAATGTTCCGCAAGAAGCAAAAATTTTAGATAAGTTTGAATATTGTTCTTTAAAAGAATCCGATGGTAAATGGGCGGAACTGATTTTAAAATATTCGGCCACTAAAGAGAGAAAGAATCAGTATTCAGCAATAAAATCTGCCGGATATTCGGCTGAGACCTCAGTGCGTCAGGTTGAACGTTTGTATTCAGGAGAGATGAAAAAATGAAGGTATTAATGTATTTTCATGCCGGCAGTCATAATCATGGCTGTGAAGCAATCGTCAGAACTACATGGAAAATGTTTAGCGAGGCGATAGGAAAAGAATTTGAATGTATCGTATCAAGCAATGATCCTCAGGAGGATTATAAATATATCCAGAATGTATTACCGATAGAATTTTTTAAAGGCTATGAACCTGTCGTAGGTTCTGAAAAACTAACCGTATTTTTGAATCGAATTGAAAACAGAATATTAAATCGAAGTTTTTTGGGAAAAATTCAATACTCCCGATTAATTCGTGCGGCAAAAGGCGTTGATATCGCCGTATCCATTGGAGGCGACAATTATTCAGAGACGGCTGCCAATCAGTTTTGTGCTGCAGACAGAGAAATTCAGAAGCGCAGCAGAAAAAGTATATTAATGGGATGCTCCATGGATGAACGTTACTTGGATGCAAAAAAAAATAAGAAAAAAATTGAGAGTTTAAAGCGGTTTTCATTAATTGAAGCGAGAGAATCTTTAACTTATGACGTTTTGAAAAAATGTGGTTTGACGAATATTAAATTAAGACCGGATCCGGCATTTTCATTGCCGGTTGATAAAAATGTCATATCACCATTTCGTGAGAAAAAAGCAATAGGAATTAATTTAAGTCCGTTACTGGCACAATTTGAGAACATTAAAGGAATGGCTTATAAAAATTATATATATTTGATCAAATATTTGTTAAAAAACACAGAAGATGATATTGTTTTGATTCCTCATGTTGTTTATTCAAAAGAAAACAGTGATTATGAAATGTCAAAGAAAATAAAAAAAGCATGTGGAAACAACAAACGTATTATTCTTATTACGGATGATAATTGTGTAGTGCTGAAAACTCATATTTCCAGATGTCGTCTCTTTATATGCGCAAGAACCCATGCTTCAATAGCAGCCTATTCTACCTGCGTTCCGACATTGGTTCTTGGCTATTCCGTAAAATCTAGAGGAATTGCCAGAGATTTATTTGGAACCTATGATAATTATGTTATTGATGTGAAGGATTTAAAAACAAAAACAGATTTAATATATGCTTATCGTTGGCTGGAGGCTAATAATGAAAAAATATGCAGACATTTGAAGAAGATAATGCCGGAATATATCCGAAAAACGGAGTTGATCACAGAAGACATTCGAGGATTGGCAAATGAAAAATAACGAATTAAAATCAGGCGCCTTTTTGTCATATCTTCAAATGGGGTTACAGTGCGTAATATCCTTGATATACACACCGATCATGCTTCGCACGCTTGGAGACAGTGAATACGGGTTATATAATATATCTACTTCGTTGATCTCTTATCTGAGCCTCTTAAATTTTGGATTTGGCGGCGCTTATGTCCGATATTATACAAAATATAAAGTAAAAAATGAATATGAGGAAATCAATAAATTAAACGGTCTGTTTTTGATTGTGTTTACCATTTTCGGATGCCTGGCATTCGCAGCGGGCTTGTTTGTGTGCGGTCATTTGGAATTGGTATTTAATACAGGACTAACTCCGTCAGAATTGGCGATCGCTCGGATACAGGTGTTCTGGTTGTCTATTAATATGGCGTTGTCTTTTCCTGCCAGCGTCTTTGTTTCCTTTATGACGGCCAATGAAAAATTTACCGTGCAAAAACTGATTAATATGATTAAAACTGTAATGACGCCGATGGCTATGATTGCTGTTTTGGCGATGGGATATCGCTCTATTACAATGGTAGTTGTCACAACCATATTAGGCATTATTGCAGACCTTCTAAATGTATTTTTTTGCCTGACAAAGCTTCACATGAAATTCGGATTTACCAAATTGGATTTCCGGGTTCTAAAAGAAGTTGCAGGTTTTTCTTTTTTTATTGCTGTAAATAACATTATCGATCAGATTAACTGGAATGTGGATAAAATCCTGTTGGGAAGATTTTGTGGAACAGTGACAGCTGCAATTTATATGCCGGCAGCCCAACTGAATTCTCTGTATACTCAAGTTTCAACATGCGTGTCCAGTGTCTTTATTCCGCGGGTCAATCATCTGGTATTCCGCGGTGACAAAAAAGGGATACTGGAGTTATTCATAAAAGTTGGCAGAATACAATTTATGATTTTGTATTTAGTATGCAGCGGCTTTTATTTTTTTGGATATCATTTTATCACTATATGGACAAAGCCGGAATACAGTGATGCTTATTATATTACATTGTTGCTTATCATCCCGGCCACAATTCCTTTAATACAGAATATCGGAATAGAAATTCAAAGAGCATATTTCAAACATCAATTCCGTTCTTTAGTGTATGCGGCAATGGCAGTCATTAATCTTTTTGTAAGCATCCCGTTATGCCAGATGTACGGAGGAATTGGTTGCGCCCTGGGAACGGCGGCATCGCTGGTCATTGCTAATGGATTTATTATGAATATTTATTATTATAAAGCATTGGATCTAAATGTTATCCAATTCTGGAAAAGTATTTTTTCAATGCTCCCGGCCTTGATACCGTCAATTATAGCAGGAATTATTATGGACAGATTTTTAAATTATAACGATATAAAAATTTATTTTGGTGCCATCATTGTTTACAGTGGCATTTACTGTATATCATTATGGTTAATGGGAATGAATAAATTTGAGAAACAGTTGGTCAATAATATTTTTACTCAGTTAAAAAAGGTAAGAAAATGATAGAAGTTGTTGAAAGAGACATCTGTTGTGGATGCGGTGTCTGTTCATTAAAATGTGTAAAAAAATGCATCACGATGGCGGAAGATAAAGAGGGATTTCTATATCCTCATATTAATGAGAAAGATTGTATTGATTGCGGTCTTTGCCAAAAATCATGTCCTGTTTTAAACCGGCAAATACCTGACGGAAATCCGGCAGTTTACGCAGCTTTACACAAAAACAAGAAGGTGCGAAAAATCAGCTCTTCGGGTGGTATATTCTATGCGCTGGCCAAGAAACATATATATCAGGGCGGTGTTGTATGTGCAGCCAGAATGGACTATGGAACCCAGAAAGTAAAGCATGATTTTCTTGATGAGACGAATTTTAAGGATATTGCAGAATTTTGTGGTTCCAAATATGTGGAAAGCGACCTGGGAAATTGTTTTGAAGCTATAAATGAATATTTACAAAATGACCGTAAGGTGCTGTTTGTCGGAACTCCCTGTCAGGCGGCGGCATTAAAAAGATTTGTTTCAGACGACAAAAATTTACTTTGCTGCGACTTTATCTGTCATGGCGTTCCAGGACGTAAAGTCTTTAAGCTTTATTTGGATGAAAAGCAAAAACTATTAGGGGATAAAGTGAATCGTGTCCAATTTCGGAATAAACAAAAGGGATGGAAACTTTACTCAATGTATATTAAGACAAATAAGAAGGACTATTGTTCTGCTTATTGTAAAGATTCGTACTTGCGTGCTTTCAGAGCGGATTTAGATTTAAGACCATCCTGTTATCAATGCTCTTTTAAATCAATAAGGCGAATATCAGATATTACATTGGGTGATTTTTGGGGAATACGCCAATATATAAAAGGAATTCATGATTATTACGGAGTTTCCTATGTCGCTGTGCAGACGGAAAAGGGGAACGCGGCCTTCCAAAGCATAGCATCTCAATTGGAAGTTTATAAAATGGATTCTTCAATCTTATATCAGCCCGCACTCACCCAGTCCGCTGAACTTTCAGAACAACGTGATAAGTTTATCTCCACACTGCAAAATAGCAGTTTTACAAAAACGGTCAATGAAATATGTCCGGTCAATAAAAAGAGCTGCTTTACAGAAAATCTGAAAAGTGTTTTAGAGCTATGGAGGCGTTGAAATGTCAGGGAAACGGCATAATTTGTTTTTAAAGGATAATTATAAACAATTGGCATTTATTATAGTGGTAACCCTTCTCCCTAAAATATGCATAGCTTTGTCGCATTATCCAATTCGTGTTGGGGATGAATTGGGAACAATAGGCGTAGCTGCATATTTTGCTGGAAAGGACTGGAGTGACATATTCGGAATTGTCGCATATTATGGAACAGGCTTCCATATTCTGTTGACACCGCTGTTTTGGATATTTTCAAATCCAATAACATTATATCATGCCATTCTGATTATATACGTTTTTTTGGAAACATGTATAGGTGTTATAGCATATTATGTAATAAAAAAATATTTTAATATCTCAGATAACAGGTTTGCTATTATAGCGGCCATTATTGCTTCCTACTTTTTGCATAATAAAGCTACCTGGATATCAAACGAACCTGTAATCGCATTATTGACTTGGTGTATTTTGCTGATTTTGCTTCATTTGGTTTCTAATATCAATAACAAAAAAATTAAAGCGCTGGATACATTTGTTTTGATATGTATAATGTCATATTCACTGACTGTACATTTGAGAACTCTTATTTTCTTTGTGGCTCTTACGGGCGTGACTTTTTTATATTATTTGTTAAAAAAAGGCTGGCTCATCAATATTCCTGTTGCCGTAGTGACAGGAGGTGTTGGATATTTTCTGGCTAATAGTTATAATACGTATATTCAAAATGTTATTTGGATAGCAAACCGGACGGAATCAGGACCTCTGCACAATTCAGACACCCTTTCAGGAATGGATAATATAACAAAGCTGCTTGACCCTCAATATTGGCACGCATGGCTGAATATTCTTTTTGGCCAAATCAATACGGCATCAATTATGAGTATAGGAATTATTTGCGTTGCAATTATCTTAGGAATATGGGTACTCGTAAAGGCTTGTTTATTAAGATTTGGACACTACAGCGGCAAGTCAGAAATAAATTTTAATTACTATTTTGTGATTTTTATTTTTTTTGGAATATGTGCGCTGGGATCTCTTGGCGGTCAGTCGATTTCATGGCTACAACATGCACAGGATTCGATTAATTTAGGTTATGGCAGTTTTGACGATCCTAATACTAATTTTTTAAGGGTATTTACATATCTCAGATACTTTATGCCTTATACAGGGCCGTTAATACTGGCGTCTTTAACAAAACTTTATACGAAAATGGACAAAAAAGAGGAAAAATGGATTTGGAGAAGCAGTATATTTTTCTTCTTCTTTTTACAATTTTTCTGGATTAGATATGTATTGCCGTATTTATATAAAGCGATTAGCGTTGCGACCATTTACATTCCTTTTTCTTTCTCTTCCTACGATACAGAAGCCGGATGGCATACCTTTTTACCTGCAACAATTATTGTTTCGTTTTTATTCATATTAATCTTTTTTTTATTTAAAAAGAAGAAAAAGATATTGGCAATAAGTATAATAATGATGGCAATTATTTATCAATATTTATATTATGGTATTTTCTATGAAAACGATTGGTATAATCGAGGAGATAAAGCTTTTGAGATTATTTCAGAATTAGAAGAGATTGTGGATATAGGGAAAGACGATATCTATGTTCCTTATCCGGCCATGGCATATACAGATCAATTTTTGCTTATGGACTATCATATTATATGCGACCTTCCGCAGGAAGATACTGAAAACGTCCTGCTTTTTACGAACAGATATATTGTTGGAGAAAGAGACTATCAGTATAATGATTTACTGTTGTACGAGGATTATGCTTGGATTAAATTGGACTGGAATGAGTATATGTATGTAAAAGGTGAAAAGTATGAGGAAGCGCTAACTGAGGCAGGATATTCTTTACAGTATGGACTTCCTCAAGAGGATTTAAAGGATAATGATGAACAGAATGTTTTTATTGACACTATTTTTGATGATTATCCAGATGCACAGGTATTACAATTGCCCGATATGAGTCTTTCTCAAATTGAGATCTTTGGGGAGCGAGTAAATAATGAAAGCTCATCAAAGAACTTATATAAATTACTGAAAAAGCAAGAGGGGACTATGTTGTTGGACAGTCTGTATAAGATGGATATAGAAGAAATGATAAGGGAGGCTGTGGAGATTGGATTTGACGGTATATATATTGATCGCTATCGGTATTCAAATAGTCAAATCAATGCCTTAGAGACGACAATAAAAGATATTTTGAAGCAGAAACCAATGACAAGCTCCTCGGATCGATTTGTCTATTATTCGTTTGATGAATATAGATTAGATCAGGGAGTACAATACAAAGAAAGCACACTGTTTGGATATTTTATTCATGTTATAAACGAGAAAAATATATATGCAGATGAGAAGGATGAAATAGACAGCTGGAACTGGTGTCAGAATGAAGCTATATTGAAAATTAGCAATAGTAGCGGACAGGAAGTCGTTATGAATATGTCGGTTGAATTTAATTTCTATGCGAATCAAAAAGGGAGAGTGGTTATTCAGAATGAAGATTTTGCCGATGAAGTAGAGATTACGCAAGAGAGAAAACCTTATGAAATCGTTTTAAAACTTCATGAAGGAGATAATTTTATATTTATAGATTCGAATATAGAAAATGTTCCTATTGAGGAAGGAAACAGGCAGGTTAGTTTTAGGATAATGAATAAAAAAATGACTTTTGAAGGACTAGAAAAGAGTGAATGATTTGTTGATGATTGCGAAAGATGTGTTATAGAATATGCAACCACAAAAGAATGCAGAAAAGATACATGGGAAATACATAGGCGTTTTAATGGTTCTGGTCGGTTTGTTATATTTTTTTTGGAAAACCAGATATGCTGTTTTTGGTGCGTATGAAGAATATGAATTGTTTTATACGGTCCAAAAGGGGGACTATCTTTTATGGTTAAGATTGATTAGTGAAAGAACAGGAAGGGTTATTTATTATACATTAAGTTGGTTTTGGGCCGGAACAATGTTTATTGATAATCCTCTGGTTTATCGTGCCTTTTTGTGCGTATTAGTGGTTATAGATGTTATCGTTTTCTTTCGACTTGTGTATGAACATATTGATAAAAAGTTTGCATTTTTGGCGGCCGTAGTGGTAGTGGCAACTTTTCAGATCAGTGACCAGCATAATCTATTAATTTCATATAGCTTTTTACATGTGGGTTTTATATTAATCGTATTATCAGCACACTTGATTTTAGATTATTGTAAAGGTAGAAAAAGTTATAAAGCAGTTATTATCAGCGCGTTTCTGAGTTTTGGAGCTTGCCTTTTTCAAGAAAATTTTTTGCTGTTTTATGTGTTGAATTTTGCGATTATGTTTATATATTGTGAAGAATCGTCATGGGTAAAAAGAATTGTCACAGCACTTTGGAAGCTAAGGTTTCATGTGTTAGGCGGAGTTGTGTTTTTGGCAGCATATTTTGGATATCGTTGGCATTGTGGCGGCAGCGAATATGATGGACTTTCGTTATGTTTGTCACAGCCTTTTATAAGTTTAAAAGTGCTATTACGATTTATGACAGGAATGCTGCCTGGGCGAACTTTTGCCAAATTATCCGAGACTGTGGGAGAACGGGCTTTATTGCAGTTAATCAGAAAAACAGATTTTGTTTTTATTATTTTTGTGGTGATATGCATTAGCATTTTGATGTATCGGAGTGAAAAAATCAAAAATGCAGGTAAAATTATGGCGCTTTTATGTGCAGCGGCTGTTTTTGCCTGTGCCCTGCATGCTGTCTCCGCAAAATATATTGGTTGGGTTTCAGAATATGATACTTATGCTTATGTTCCGAGTTATTATTGCTGCTTTTTTCTGATTACGGCGATATGCATATTGATCAATCAGGTGATTGGCAGCCTAAAAGGGAGAGTAAAGGCAGTTGGCGTGGGTATATTGGCTGTTGTTATGGCTGGCGTTATGCTTATGACAGTTTCAGTAAATAATTATTATACAGAAGTATTTCAGAAACAGTATTTTCATTATGAAGATTATAGAAATTATTTTAGAGAATGTGACTTTGAAAATTTGGAAGCAGATGCTCAGATATTGATAGAAGATTCGTATGCAGTTAATCCGGACCTTATAAAACAGTCTATGACAGTATATTATTATGATGCTTTTTATTTTAACGTAGTCACTGATATAAAAGAAATAGATGTAACAAAAACCTATTATATTTTGAAATATGGAGAAGATGGAACTGTGGCCATGGAATATGTGAAGTAGTAAAGTTTGTATAAAATAATTAAAGCAGACAAGCTGTAGTTAGTTTGTCTGCTTTATTGTATTTCATCATAAAAAATGCTAAAATTATGGTAGTTATGCCAAACGGCGAACCTATATATTTTTAAGGCAGGAGAGAGTATGAAAAAACGATTTTTGGCATTTATGTTGGCTATGTCAATGGTCATGACATCGGCTACGTCTGCTTTTGCAGCGGATGAGACCTTCGGAATGCAGGAAACAGAAACACAGGAAACGGAGTTGTTGGAGGATATTGCCGAGAGCAATGCCGAAACAGAACCAGAAACAGAGACGGTAATAGCGTCTTCGGAGACAGAAATTGAAACCGGGACAGAGAGTGCTGCAGAGAGTGAATCCCAAGGCGCAACAGAGAGCGAAACAGAATCGGAGACAGAATCAGAGACGGAGGAAGATAAGTTAGAGATTCATCAGGAGACAGCGGTTGCTGTCAATCCATTGTATGCGGATGTTGTTGATGTGGAAGAACTGCAGGCATTGGCTTCAGAGAACGAGGGTATTGCCACATTTTCCAGTCCTGAATATGCAACATCTGAAAGTGCGTTTATTGGTCAGTTGAGAGAGGCTATGGAAGCCAGATCAACATCTTTCACTTTATATTATGCGACGACTCAGGCCTGGGAACAAGAGATGTTGATCGGATGGGTAGAAAAAGCTTTGGAAGAAACAGGAAGTCCGACTCAGGGAGATTATCTTCGTTATCATTATGGTGGAGTTAGTTTGTCATTAAGTTATTACAGTCAATCCGGAGTATATTACTATACACTTAACTTTACGTTTGAATATCATTCTTCAGCAGATCAAGAAGCTGAAGTGACAAGTAAAGTCAATTCTTTGATAAGCGGTTTTGGCTTTACAGCAGCAACGTCTGAGTATGATAAAATCAAAACGATTTATGATTGGATGTGCAAAAATATAACATATGATTATGAAAATTTAAATGATGATAGTTATAAATTAAAATATACTGCATTTGCTGCGATTAATGGCAAAGCTGTGTGTCAGGGATATGCTTCGCTATTCTATCGTTTATGCAGGGAAGTGGGAATTGATGTACGTGTGATCAGCGGTACTGGAAACGGTGGAGCACATGCGTGGGATATTGTTCGAATTGGTGATTTGTGGTACAACCTGGATTCGACGTGGGATGCAGGAAGGAGCAATTATAGTTACTTTTTAAAATGTAATAATAACTTTGGGGACCATAAGCGGGATTATAAGTTTTCAACGTCTGAATTTAACCAGCAATATCCTATGGCATCAGGTGATTATGATGTTTCAAGCGGAAATACGTGGCCGATTTATTATGATGCCAATGGTGGAACCGGAGCGCCGGGAATTCAGACGAAGCGGCAGGGAGTAACCTTGACATTATCAAATACCAAGCCGACGAAATCTTATACGATAACCTATGACGCCAATGGAGGCAGTGTAAGTCCGTCATCAAAAGAAGTTAATGTTGTATTCAATGGCTGGAATACAGAAGTAAACGGTACAGGAACATTTTATAGCGCCGGAAGCAGTTATACGGCAAATGCGGCGGTAACGCTTTATGCCCAGTGGAGTAATCCGGCAGCGGGAACATTGGCGGTACCAACACGAACCGGTTATACATTTGACGGCTGGTATACAGCAAAGACTGGCGGTACGAAAGTAATATCTAGCAGTAAAATAGGTAAGAATCAAACATTATATGCCCATTGGACAGCAGCTAAGCCGGTTTACAATGATGATGTAGAAGCATTTGTTGCTCAATTATATAATGTGTGCCTTGACCGGGAACCGGATAAAGGCGGACTTTCTCTTTGGACAAGCCGATTGAAAGCAAAAGAAGAATCCGGCGTCAGCGCTGCCTATGGATTCATCTTCAGTAATGAATTTAAAAATAAAAATCTGTGTAATGAGGATTATATCGAGCAGTTATATAAAGCCTTCATGGGACGTTCCTCAGATGCGGCTGGCAAAGAACTGTGGCGGAAGGAATTAAACAGCGGAAAAACCCGGGAAGAGGTATTCAATGGGTTTGCATTAAGCAATGAGTTTGCAAATCTGTGTAAAAAATATGGAATTAACCAGGGAACGGCGATTGAAGTTCCGAAGTATGGTACGGTTCCGACCGGAAGCTGCAGTGTATGTGGTAAAGAGGATGGCGTTACAGATTTTGTTAAACGGCTTTATAAAGTGTGTCTGAATCGAAATTCAGATGCAGCTGGACTTGCAGATTGGACAAGTAAGTTGTGGAATCATACGAGCAGTGGCCGCAGTGTTGCTTATGGATTTATTTTCAGTGCAGAGTTTATTGGAAAAAATTATAATGATGCGGATTATGTAGAGCATCTTTATGAAGCATTTATGGGACGTTCTTCAGATGCTGGTGGAAAAGCCACCTGGCTGAAACTTATGAAAGAAGGATGGACCAGAGAGCCGGTATTTGAGGGATTCGTAGGAAGTAAAGAATTTTCGGATATCTGCAGCAGTTATGGCATAGTGAGAGATTAAAAAATTTTTATTAAGGAGGAATATATTGTGAAAAAACGATTTGGAGCAGCGGCGTTAGCCGTACTTATGATGATGTCATCGATGAGTGTTTCCGCTGAGGAAACAATTTCGGTACCGGAAGAACCATTGGCCGTATCAGAATCGCAGACAGAAATTGTTGATGATGGAACTCAGGAAATTTTTGAGACTGTGGAGAGTGATGAAAGTATACCTGCATCGGAAAGCCAGTCGGAAACCGAGTCCATGGCGGAGGAAGAAACTGCAGTTCAGGAAGAAGAGACAGAAACCGCGGAAACAGAGAAATCTTTTACAGAAAAGCTCATCGAAGAAAATGGGAACGCAGGGGGGATTATTGAAGAGCAGTATGATGAATTCTATGAGACTTATGAAGGCTCATTGGATGTAACAGACAAAAATTCAGATATTGTTCCGCTTATTCTCCCATATACATTTTACTATTCTGAGGCACATAGAGTTTTAGAATTGGTAAATCAGGTCCGGGCTGAAAATGGTGTAGCGCCATTGGTATGGGATGCAGAACTTGAAGATGCAGCATGTCTCAGAGCGGCTGAGTGCGGGTTATATTTTGATCATACACGGCCGAATGGGCAGGATTGTTTTAGTGTAACAGATAAAATGTTCGGGGAAAACATTGCTGCCGGACAGACAAGTGCTGAGATGGTTATGGCCAGTTGGATGAATTCACCGGGGCATAGAGCAAATATCCTGAATCCGGATTTTAAGTCTATGGGGGTAGGCCTTGTTTATATTGATAATGGATATGGATATTATTGGTCACAGAACTTTGGCATTGAAAGCGGTGATGGCAGTTATATAGCATCCGGACAGGAGGATTTACAGTTAATTATTGAGGCAGTTGGTACAGAAAGCGCCTGCCAGGTGAAGAACTTTGTCATTCGTTTATATGAACTGGTGCTTAACCGAAATGCAGATTATCAGGGACTAGCGGATTGGTTTAATCGATTGGTATATGAAGTTAATACTGGAGCCGAAGTGGCACAGGGATTTGTTTTCAGTGATGAGTTTCAAAATAGAAAACTTTCGAATGAGAAATATATAGATACACTGTACAATACAATGTTTAATCGTTCAGCAGACGCTGGCGGGAAACAATTATGGAAAGATGAATTGGCGACAGGCTTTTCCAGACTTTATGTTTATCGGGGATTTGCTGAGTCTGTGGAATTTACAAATTTATGTGAATCATTTGGCATTCAGCGCGGATCTGTAGATTTGGTAGAGCCCAGAGATATGAATCCGGGTATTACAAGATTTGTATCTCGTTTATATAGCAGAGCATTAAATCGTACGCCGGATATTAAAGGATTGAATGAATGGACAGGGCGGATTCTTAGAAATGAAACCACACCGGAAAAGGTTGCTTATGGATTTTTCTTCTCCGACGAGATGAAAGCAAAGAAGCTTTCTGATGAAGAATTTGTTAAGGTAATGTATCGGGTATTTTTAGACCGGGAAGCTGATGCGGGCGGATTGGCTAACTGGGCAGGTTATTTAAAGAATGGAATGAAACGTGAAGTCGCTATGTATGGTATTTCTAAATCTCAGGAATTTGCCAATATTTTGACTTCTTATGGACTTCAGGCAACTCAGGGTGAAATGGTATATGTAACGACTGCAGGTGAAAAGTATCATACAGTGAATTGCCGGTTTACAAGCAATACCAGTATTCCACTCTTGCTGGAGGATGCTCAGAGTATTGGATTTACGCCGTGTCAGTTTTGCCATTAAGCATCTATGCCGGTTATAGTGCATTGAGAAACTGAGGTAAAAACATGCGGATAAGATGGCAGAAAATATGTGTTGGCATAATGGCGGTAGTTTTATTTACCACTCTGTTTGATATGACTGCATCAGCAGAGACTGTGTCTGAACAAATTCCAGAAGCACCGGAAATTCTCGTCGAGGAGATTTCTGAAAGAAATGAGTGGGCGGAGGATACGCCAGGCTATGAATATCAGGAAGAGAATAATATTGGATTATTCTCTGAACGAATAGAGTATGCCAATACCCTTTCTGATGCAGCGGATATGCTCCGGAAGGAAATGATATGCCGTAATGGTAAAATTTCAATATATTATCAGGGAGAATATGTTTCGGGAATGTCAAAAGACATTCTCGAAGCAGCAGTTGCCTATGATGATAGTTTGCCGTCAATGGCCGGAGATTATTTGAAGTATCATTATAATCGAGTTATACGGAGGACGTATAGAGGTTCAAATGAAGACGGGGAATATTATCGGTTCGAGTATGAAATCTATTACTTGAGTTCATATGAGCAGGAAATGGCAGTAGAAACCAAAGTGTTGGAAATTCTGAATGCGCTGGATGTTTATTCTGCGGACAGGGAAACACAGATTTGCAGTGTCTATTCATATATCGCGGAAAATGTCCGTTATGATAACATGATATATGATGATTTTAATGTACATTCAGCGTATGGTGCAGCAATTCGGGGAAAAGCTGTATGCCAGGGATATTCTCTGCTGCTTTACAGACTTCTTCAGGAGCTTGGAATAAAAAACCGTATGATTCCTGGAGAAGCCGGCGGAGTCAGTCATGTATGGAACATTGTTGAGATGGACGGGTTATGGTATAACATGGATGTCACCTGGGACTGGGGGAAAAGTCAGAATTATGATTGGTTCTTGAAAGGCACAGAGTCTTTCGATGATGCACATCACAGAGATAGTACTTATACGACGGAAACATTTTTTGCAATGTATCCAATGTCAGATAAAGATTATGGTTATGTGGAAGAAGAAACAACAGAATCCGAAAGTGAAACTGAGGATGCAGCGAAAGATTCCTTAACTCTTTTTCTTGAAAGACTCTATGAACTGATTCTTGATAGAAAGCCGGATAAGGCTGGGCTGGAATTCTGGAAAAGAGAGCTGGAAATCGGGCAGATGAATGTATTTGAAGTTGTGGATGGTTTTTTTAAGAGCGTTGAATTTATGCAGCGAGAAGATGCCGTTTCAAGTATACCCGATATTTTGAATAAAATGTCAAGGGATGCGGTCCTTATTGAAAATACGCCGGAAGAAATTCAATGGGAAGTATTGACCTTTGTTTATAGACTATATTCTTACGCATTGGAACGTCAGCCGGATAGAAGCGGTCTGGACAATTGGTATCAGCGGCTAACTGAGGGAAAAGAAACAGCTCAAAGCGCCGTCTATGGATTTATCTTTTCACAGGAGATGATAAATAGAAATCTGGATAATGAGGCGTATGTTAAAACTTTATATCGTGTCTTTATGGATCGTGAATATGATCAGTCCGGACTTACAGATTGGGTGAGCTGTTTGAATGATGGATTAAGCCGTAAGGAAGTTTTTGATGGCTTTGTTGGTTCGGACGAGTTTACTGCAATCTGCGAAAGTTACGGTATCACAAGAGGATAGTTTGTATGAGAAAAAAGACAGTAGTTTTTGGTTTCTTTGTAATAATTATGCTAGGGATGATATTTCAGGTCATTGGCCGGGAACATGAATTGTATGGAGTATCGGAGGAGACGTCGCTCTCTGTTTCGGCCGGGGGATTATTGGATGGAAGTTCACAGAACAGCATGGAAACCTGGCTGAATCAGGAATTATCATTGAGGACCTGGCTCATTCCGTTTCGGAATCAGATCATGTATTCCGTATTCCACACATCGACAAATGAAGCGGTCATCCTTGGAAAAAATAATAATTTATTTGAAGAGAGGTATTTGACGACGGAGACGCAGATTACGTCTCCGGTCGATGATTCGGATATGGAAATATTGGCAGAGCGGGTAAAGGCTTTGAACGAAAAACTCGATGAAAAAGGAAAATCGCTTTTTGTTTTCATTACACCGAGTAAAGCGCACATTTATTCAGAAGATATTCCCGAACTTTATTTGAAAGTGGCTCCGGAAGCGAGAGAGACCTCTTCGTATTCCAAGTTGGTTCAAAAACTTGAGGAGAATGATATTTCATATTTTGACAGCGTGCCTTATGTCTTGGAATTAAAAAATAATGCAGGATATCCGGTGTATACAAAGACGGGAGTTCATTGGAGCCGGGTAGCGGCTACAGAAGTGGCACGTCAGCTTATGGATGAAATGGAGGAACAGCTTGCGGTGAATTTGCCGGAGATAGCTGTGGATTATACGCCAATCCCAGATGCAATAGAACCGGACCGGGATTTAGAAGAGCTTTTAAATATCTGGAAAGGACAGGATTTGGACTTTTATGCGCCTTTAATCACAGTCACAGAACCTGAGAGGGATTCAGTAAGACTTCTGGCCAGAGGTGGAAGTTTTATGCAGACAAGTATATTGACGTTGACAAGCCAGGGATATTTTGATTCTTATTTCTATATGGAGAATACCTTGTTGGTCGATGATGGAGAAATTTCGCATTTTTCAGAATATGAGGAACTCGATTTAGCAGCAGAGGTTGAGCAGACAGATATTGTCCTGTTGGAGGTCAATGAGGAAGCTGTAGACCGGATGAGTTTCGGGTTTATTGATTATATGCTGGATAATATACTTGTAGATTGAGGGGAAAATATATGAATTTTACATCGGTTGTTTTTATATTTATCTTTTTGCCTATAGTGCTTTTGGGGTTAGGTATTTTAAAAAGGCTGCGTGTTAAAAACGATATTATTTCAGGATATTTATTAGCTGCGTCTCTGGTTTTTTACGGATGGGGCGGTATCAGTAATTTGGTGATCGTTTTGGTACTGAGCATTTTAAATTATATGATATCCATGAAATTGGTAGGGCGAGAAGGGAAAAAACGCTGGCTGCTTATTGGAATAACGATGAATTTGGTGGTTCTTTTAGGCTATAAATACACGAATTTTGCCGTAAATAGTATTCGGACATTATTTTCTATGGAGCAGATATCATTGCCTATACCTGCGTCACCTTTGGGTTTATCTTTCTTTACATTTTTATCTATTGCTTATCTGGTAGATGTGTACAAGGAAAGAGTTTGTGTACAGAGGAATGTGATCAGATATTTGGAATATGTTTTTTTCTTTCCAAAAGTGACAATGGGACCTATTACAAGAATGGAAACTATGCAGGGAGATTTATGCAGTCATAAAATATCCCTGGATAATATTTATAATGGGATTATTCGTTTTTGCGTTGGTTTTATAAAGAAGATATTATTGGCGAATCAAGTAGCCATTGTGGCTGACGCTGTATTTACTGCAGAGGGGCCGGTGGCTGCACCTTTTGCATGGCTGGGTATTTTATCCTATTCAATGCAGATATACCTTGATTTTTCTGCATATTCGGATATGGCGATCGGTCTGGGAGAGATTTTTGGAGTTACTATTATAGAAAATTTCAATTATCCGTATATCTCTCAAAGTATTAAAGAATTCTGGCGAAGATGGCACATATCTTTGTCTACCTGGTTTAGGGATTATGTTTATATTCCTCTTGGCGGAAATCAGAAGGGGATGTTGGCCACTTATCGTAATCTTATGATTGTTTTCTTTCTGACAGGACTCTGGCATGGCGCAAGCTGGAACTTTATTGTCTGGGGGCTGTATTTCGGAGTATTTTTACTGCTGGAAAGAATCGGTCTGGAGAGTCTTCTGAAAAAGGTCCCGGCAGTTTTCAGGCATCTCTATGCTTTGTTTGTTGTAATGATTGGTTGGGTATTTTTTAGGGCGGATAGCCTGGGGGCTAGTTTGGAATATTTAAAATGTATGTTTGGAGTTGCGTCAGGAAGCATTGAAAATCTGGCGATTTTGAAAACATTGACACCACAGTATTTCTTCTTTCTGGGAGTTTCATTCTTGGCATGTACACCAATTGCCAAAATATTGGGAAACAAAATCAGGGTACCGGCTGTGAGGGATATTTTAATTTTGGTTTTATTTTTCCTTTCACTTTGTTACATGGTAGCCAGCAGCTATAATCCTTTTATTTATACAAGATTCTAATCATATTGTTATTTATGAAAAAAGCTTCACCTGCAAAGCACAGGTGGAGCTTTTAAGTTTATGGTTTGTGTGATTAATGACAGCCATGCTGCTGACATAAGTAATATGCAGTAGGGTCTGTCGGGTCCCAGGTATGCCATGACGGAATCTGTTGGAATTCAGGCTTATCAAATGGACCTTCATTTACATAAGGATCAATGTTTACATGGGTGCCAACTTGACAATGGTCGTATACCCATTTTGCATCCTTGCACTGAAGACGGATGCAGCCGAGAGACTGGGTTGTACCAAGCCAATTGTACATTAAATCAGTGTATAAGGTTGTGTTGTCTGTTGTACGATAAGGAACAGAGTGGAATAAATAATCGCCCACAATCTGTGTACACCATTGAGCCTGGGAGCCGCCGACCATTGTACACCACCGGTATTTCGCTTCTGTCCAGTAGTCGCCAGTTGGAGTAGCGTTTCCGCAAGAGGTAATCATCGCCCTGACAGGAATGATATAACCATTATCTCCGTCTTTGGCAAATACAATGGCATAATTTCCCCATTTGTATACTTTGATCAGATAAGAATCCTGATAGCCGATAACGCTGTCTAAATCCTGAAGAAGAGTTCCGTTTTCCTGGAAATAGAATTTATATCCATCGATATATTCCCATCCCGTCTGACGTTCACCGTCTTTTGCAGGATTCAGATAATATCTTTCTCCGTCTTTGCGGAGCCATCCGGTTTTTTTATTACGGTTTTCGTAATAAAAGACTTTATCATGATATGTGAACCAGTCATTGATTTCCATACTGATTCCGGCTGGATAACATATATCGTTGTATTCAGAAGAACGGTTGAGGATATCCAAAATGCTCTGACGATTATTATTGTTTGATGTGAGCGTATGTATCTGGGCCTGAATTTCTTCAGTTGATGGAAGACGTTTTAATAAAGCCATATATAAGTCGGTGATGTATTGAGTATTTGTTGTACCCAGATTTTTATATTCATCAGAGTTGAATATGGCATTGGCAATTTCAAAGGATGTCAGCTGGTGTTCCAGCATTTTGCCGGTCCAGTCATTCAAAGCTTCAATACTTGGTGCATGTTTGAGTGCATTGACATACAAACCTGTTGTTAAAGATGTCATGGCGTAATTTTTATCTCTGTTTTCTGTTAAAACAGGTTCACCCTTTATAATATTGTGCTTAGCACAGTTATTGATGAATTCTGGTGAATTAATAAAGTGGGCGGCAATAAAATATGTAGATACGCCATTTTCCATATATGTCATCCATGTGGACAGTCCCTCAGAATCGGAATTTCGGGATAAAATAGTACGATAGAGAGTTTCGATATAGGATTGGTTATCTAAATCTTTATTTTTAAATTCATTGCTGAAAATGAATCCATCAACGATGTCCGTTCCGGTAAAGGATTGATTCAATAAACCGTCGGTCCAGGTGTTGAGACCTTCAGCGTCACCCTGACGATTCAGGCATTCCTGATAAAAATGATTCACAAAACGGGTAATATCTACGTTCTGGTCTCTGCTTTCTGTAAGCTCAATATTCCCCCGGGAAATATTGAAGGACTGACATAATTTGTTAAATTCGTCAGAATTAATAAATTGTGCGGATATGTATCTCTGGCTGACGCCGGCGGAAAGGATATCGCTCCAGGTGTCTTTACCTGTCTGATCAGCGTTTCGATCAAAAATACCATTATACAAAATTTCCAAAAAAGCATCTGTATCTAAGTTTTTACCGGCAAATTCATCACTGGAAATGAAACCGTCGACAATATTGGCACCCTCCAATTCCTTGGAGACTAATTTGTTGTACCAGAAATCAAGACCCTGGGCATCCGGAGTACGTCCCAGAAATTTGTCGTACATACGAACTACAAAATTGCATACATCCTGATTTTCGTATTTGTTAGTGTTGATGGCCTTGCTGGATAAATAGTTTTCGGCTTCTGGGGTTTCTTCTGTCTCAATGATTAAATCGGATTCCATTTCAGCAGTTTCAGTTTCTGGCGGCATAGATTCTGCAGGTGCGGTTTCTGCGGACTCAGTTTCCGTAGGTTCCGTTTCGGTTGATATGGTTTCTTCAGGGGCTGATTCCGTAGGTTCCGTTTCGGTTAGTATGGTTTTTTCAGGGACTGATTCCGTAACTTCTGTTTCAGTTTCTCTAACTTCTGTCTCGTCTAAAGCCATTTCAGTAACGGTTTCTGCTGAAATTTCTGTCTCTGCTGTTTCTAAGGCAAGAGCAGATTTTGCAGGAATCAGCAGAAGAAATGCCGCCATGGAGAATAATAAAATCTTAGGCTTTTTCATGTTTGTTTTTCCCTCCAATAATTAAGTGTTTCAAAAAGTGTCTGTTTTAATGGAATTTCTGGATGCCAGTGAATGGTTTCCTGAAGTTTGGCTATGTCGGCCTCAATAATCGGAATATCTGATGGACGAAGCCGTGCAGGGTCAGTAGAGACACGAATTTCTGATGTAGATAAAGATAAAATTGTGTCCAATAACTCTTGGATTGAGATTGCATGACCGCTGCCAATATTATAAGTTTCTCCAGAGTTTCCATTTTGGATAAGGAGACCATAGGCCCGGACAACATCTCGTACATCTGTGAAGTCGCGTTTAGCAGAAAGGTTGCCTACATGAAGTGTTGGTTCTTTTTTGCCGGCTTCAATTTCTGCAACCTGTTTGCAAAAATCAGATGCAACGAAAATAGGTACCTGATTTGGACCAATGTGGTTAAAAGCACGGACCATAATGAGTTGCAGGCCATACGCACGGCTGTAAATATTTCCAAGCATATTCTGACATGCTTTTGTGGCGGCATAGATATTTCCTGGTCGTGGAGTCACCTGTTCGTTTACAGGTGTTTCGTCAGGAAGAATATAGCCATATTCTTCTCCGGACCCGATAAGAAGTATTCTTGGAGAATAGTTATCGAATGAACGGATTGTATCCAGTATGTTCAATGTGCCTTTAATATTAATATCCACGGTAAGCTGCGGATTTTTCCAGGAAAGAGCAACTGAACTTTGAGCTGCAAGGTGGAAAATATAATCCGGTTTTACTTCGGTGAGAAGCTGTTGGATTTCATCGGGATTCATGATATTTAAGTCATGAACACAGATGCCGGAAGCAGATAAGTTCTCATTAGGAAGTTTTGTTACATGGATTTCCCATTTATAGGCCGTGGTCAGATGTTGGATAAGATAACTGCCGACAAAGCCGGCAGCTCCTATAATCAATGCTTTCATTAAGTTACCTCATGAATTATAAGTTATTATATTGAATTTCTTTTTTTACTAATTCAAGGTCATTTTTTACCATGCGCTCAACCAGCTCGGAGAAAGAAATCTCACGAACCCAGCCTAAAGTACTGTCGGCTTTTGCCGGGTTACCAATAAGTAATTCAACTTCGGCCGGACGGAAAAATGCAGGGTTTACTTTAACAACAGTTTTTCCGGTGGCTTTATCTTTGCCGATTTCATCGACGCCGCTGCCGGACCATTCAATGTCGATATCCACATGCTTAAAAGCAGTTTCTACGAATTCACGAACAGTACGGGTTTCATTTGTGGCAATAACATAGTCATCCGGTTTATCCTGCTGGAGCATAAGCCACATGGCTTTAACGTAATCTTTGGAATGACCCCAGTCTCTTTTGGCGTCCATATTGCCAAGTTCTACATGATCCTGTACGCCGAGTTTAATACGAGCAACAGCGTCTGTGATTTTCCGGGTAACAAATTCTTTGCCGCGGCGTTCGCTTTCATGGTTGAATAAAATACCGCTGCAGGCAAACATATTATAACTTTCACGATAATTTTTTGTAATCCAGTGGCCATATAATTTGGCAACGCCGTAAGGACTTCTAGGATAAAATGGTGTTTTTTCGGTTTGTGGAATTTCCTGTACTAAACCGAACATTTCGGAAGTAGACGCCTGATAAAAACGTGCTTCAGGTTTAACTGTACGGATGGCTTCCAACATATTGGTCACACCAAGGGCGTCAATCTGTGCCGTAGCAAGAGGCTGTTCCCAACTGGTTGCAACGAAAGACTGAGCTGCAAGATTGTAAACTTCATCAGCCTGTGAAATTTTCATGGCAGAAATAAGAGAAACAACATCTGTCATATCAGCGTAGATAAAATGAATCTTATCCTTGATGTGTTCAACGTTACCATAATCGACAACGCTTTTTCTGCGCATGATTCCATAAACTTCGTAACCTTTTTCCAAAAGCAGTTCGGCAAGATAAGAACCATCCTGACCGTTGATTCCAGTAATTAATGCGTGTTTCATTTGATAATCCTCATTTCTATATAATATTATAAATATTTTTCCCCGTTTGTTTCACGTAATACGGATAAGATTTTTTTAATATCACCGGACGAACTTTTATCGGCAACTAAAAGTGCATCATTTGTATCTACGATGATTAAATTTTTAAGACCGAGGGCTGCAATCAGGCGATCGCTGCCTTCAATCGTACAATGGTTCGTATTAAGAGCAATTACATTACCGGTGAGGGTATTGCTGGATGTATCTGTACCTTTGACGCGTTCAACAGCCAGCCATGAGCCCACGTCATCCCAGCCAAAATTTCCAGGGATCAGATAGATGCCGGAGGCCTTTTCCATAATACTATAGTCAATGGAATCTGAGACGAATCCAGGAAAGATATCTTTGAGGGTACTGTCTTCCTCAGTTGTTCCGATGGCAGACTGAATTTTCAGCAGGCCTTCATAGGTATCCGACATGAAACTTTTCATGTTTTTTAGAATACTGGAAAGTTTCCAAATGAACATTCCGCTGTTCCAGTAATAGTCACCGCTTTCAACATAGGATTTGGCTAAATCAAAGTCAGGTTTTTCCACAAAACGCTCAACAGAAAAAGTTTTCTTTAACGGTTGGCTTTTGTCAGCTTTGATATAGCCATATCCGGTTTCAGGATAATTTGGAGTGATACCGATGGTAATAAGGTTTGTGTCCATTTCAGCGACTTCACAGGCATTGGAAAGTGTTTCTGTAAAAATATCGTTGTATTTGATCAGATGGTCCGAAGGAAGCACTATCATAATAGCATCTTCATATTTATGTTGAATATGTACAGCACCAAGACCAATGCATGGAGCCGTATTTCGGCCGATTGGTTCACACAGAATATTTTCTTCAGGAAGTCCTGGCAATTGCTCCAAAACCAAATGTTTATAGAGTGTATTTGTGGCAATATATATGTCCTCAAGGTTGACGAGAGGAAGAATTCGTTCTACGGTAAGTTGAATCATCGTTTTTCCATCATTCGTCAGGGAAAGGAACTGTTTGGGTAAAGACTGACGGCTCTTCGGCCAGAAACGTTCGCCCTTACCTCCTGCCATGATTAACGCTGTTTTTTTCATGAATATTCTCCTTCATTACTATAGTTATACAGTCTATTAAAAGGATACACTATCCACGAAAAAAGTACAAGTTTTTTCGGAGAATAAACGAGTATTTGATTGATGCTGAATAAGGAAATTATTCTTATTTGGAATGCTTGGATTTATTCACATTGACAACCACTTTGAAGGATTCTCATCGTTCAGCAGGCGGGGGCTCTTATTTTAATTATTAAAAGTTAATTCAAACAAGGAGAATGTGTAATGAAAAGAAGAATTATTATGGCTGCGCTTACGGCAGCAATGTTGGCGACCGCAGTGCCGGTATATGCTGAGGAAACAATTGAGTCAGGAATTGAGACTCAGCCGGTTATAGAGACAGAAATCACAAATACGTTTTTGGAGGAAACAGAAGCTGCTTTGGAGACGGAAAGTATTTCGGAAACAGAAACTGTGTTGGTAAATGAGACGCCAGAAGAGACAACGGCCGTTGAAACGGAGATTGTATTAGAGGAAACCGCAGAAACAACAGAAGCTTTAGAGGCTTATAAGCAAACCGGTGTCGAGGGATTTGTATATCGCCTTTATAAACTGGTATTGAACCGTGAGCCGGAGATTAAAGGTTATAATGAATGGGTAACATGTCTGGAAAAGGGTATGTCCAGAGAATGGGTTTATAGTGGTTTTGCTAAATCCGTTGAATTTTAGGATATCTGTAACTTGTTTGGAATTCAGCGCGGTACATATGTTTTGACGGCGCCGAAGAATCAGAATGCAGGAGTGACTATGTTTGTTTATCGGTGCTATGAGAAGTTTTTGGGGCGGACGCCGGATGACGGAGGTCTTAATACATGGTGTAGTCAGCTCTTGTCTGGACAAATGAATGCCAAGGAGTCAGCTTGTGGTTTTGTAATGAGTAATGAGGACTATGTGAAGACTATGTATCTGGGATTGTTTGACAGAAGCGCGGATAGCGCAGGTCTTTCAAGCTGGGTAGAGATACTTGAAGCTGGAAATTCCAGAGAGTCGGTATTTTATGGTTTTGCGGATTCACAAGAATTCCGGTCATTGGCATCAGGTTTTGGATTGACAAGTGATTGGCAGAGTACATCGGTTACTTATAAAATGAGTAAAGAAGATTTTATCCAGTATCTGATGGATAATCAAAGCACATGGCAAATGAGCAAAAGCCAGGCAATGAATTATTCCGGGTACTTTGAACCGGGCTATTCTTTGATTGATATTGATCTGGACGGAGAACTTGAGCTTATAGTGACAATGGCTGGCGGAACGATGCATAATGCGCCGACCAAAATCTATAAGGTTTAGAACAGCAAGGGTGTTTTGATTAGTAATTCGGATGCCGGCGATGGCGAAATACAGGATCTTTCGATGTATTATAAGAATGTCAAAGGAAAATATGTGTATGTAGACAATCGTTTGCACCGTTCCGGGGTTTATGCTTCTTATACATCCATTGTAGAGATGTACGTTTCGGGTAATTCTGTAACTGAGATAACGAAGTTTTCTACATCTAGAGAAGGAAGCACCTATACATATTATGTGGATGGAAATAAAGTAAGTAAATCTCAGTATGACAGTGCGTTTAATGCTTACTATGCGGGTATGCGGGATGTAAACATGGAAAGCGGTTTTGTATCTTATAAGGTCTGGTCGGGATATTCGACAACTCAGAAGAAAAATGCGTTAAGTTCCATGTATGATGCATTTTCATATTAGAAATAATATATTATGTAAAGTGAAAAGCGGGAATACTCTGTATGGAGTGTTCCTGTTTTTTATTCTTGTAGTTTATGGGGAAATTGCTTATAATAGTCGTAGTATAAACTGTAGAAAAAGGAGCTATTTATGAAGTGTATTGTTTTAGCTGGAGGTAAGGGTAACGGCCTGTGGCCGTTGTCCAGGGAGAATTATCCAAAACAGTTCATGGATATAAAGAATAACCGTTCTCTTTTTCAGGAAAGTATAGCACGAAATATTCCCTTTTGTGATGAGTTCATTATTTCTACTCATGAAGCTTATCATTTTATTGTAGAAAATCAGATGAAAGATTTTCAGGGACTGAGATATCGGTGTTTTCTGGAAGAAGAACGCAAAAAGACAGCGCCGGCCATTGCTATGATCTGTATGTGTTTCAGTCCGTCGGAGTTGGTTTTTGTTGTGTCATCAGACCAGATCATTGAGGGAGAAAATTATAAAGATACGATTATTCAGGCACAGGCATTGGCCAGGGATGGAGCTATTGTTACCTTTGGCATGCAGCCGGAGGGACCGAGAACAGATTATGGATATATTCGTTATGATGGTGAGCAGGTATTGTCATTTAAAGAAAAGCCGGGATTTGATGAGGCTGAAAAGTATGTAAAGGCTGGGGACTATTTATGGAACAGTGGTAATTTTTTATTCCGTGCGGGAGATTTCCTTCAGGAGTTGAAGAGGCTGGCGCCGGAAGCTTATTGGGCTTGTTATGAGTGTATGCGTCATGTGGATATTTCAAGTCGTAATATTCAGCTTCAGAAATATTTTACAAGAGATATACCGGCAATCAGCATGGAACATGCTGTTCTGGAAAAGTCGGATTTGGTTCGTGTGGTTAAATCGGATGTGCTTTGGTACGATGTAGGAGATTTGAATCGCCTATCGGATTATGCGAAAGCTGGAGATGACGAAGGGGTTATTGAAGAGAAGTGTCAGGGCGTTACGGTGATCAATAGGACGGGAGACCGGCTGGTCGTAGCGAATAGCCTTGAAGATACAGTGATCATTAATACAGAAGATGCTGTATATGTTAGCAAAAAATCAGCAGAATCGGATATTAGAGATGTCGTTGTTAAGTATCATGATCAATACGGTAAATATTTTGAAAATCATCATATCTTCTATCGTCAATGGGGTACTTATGAGATTTTGGAAGAAACTTCTTATTTTAAGGTGCGTAAAGTGACGTTATATCCCGGGAAAACCCATAGCTTGCATAAACATGATCTGCGGAGCGAGCAGTGGATTGTAGCACGGGGCGTGGCAACGATTACATTAGGACGGGAAACAAAAGAGTATCGGGAGAAAGATTCGGTTTATATTCCTATTGGTGTGGAGCATTCGGTATCGAATTATGAAGAGGAAGATCTGGTAATCATTGAAGTGGCTATCGGAAAAATGCTTAGTGACGAAGATAGTGTGACGATTGCGGAAAAAAAGAATTCACTTCGTATAAATTCATCGATCATAAAGCTAGAACCTGCTTTTAAAGATTATCTTTGGGGAGGAACAAAGCTGAAGGATATTTATCATAAACAATGCGATTACGATATTGTTGCGGAAAGTTGGGAATTGTCTGCACATAAAGATGGTCAAAGTACGGTGTCTAGCGGACGTTTTAAGGGGATGCTTTTCGGTGATTATCTTAGAAAAATCGGACGGGAAGCGCTTGGCTGGAAAAGTCAAGCTTTTGAACGTTTTCCAATTTTGGTTAAAATTATTGATGCAAAACAATCGTTATCGATTCAGGTGCATCCGGATGATGAGTTTGCTCTCAGGGAAGAGAATGAATATGGAAAGAATGAGATGTGGCATATTATGGATTGCGAGCCAGGGGCTTACATTTATTATGGAGTGAGTCAGTCCCTGACGAAAGACGAACTAAAAAAACGCGTAGAGGATAATACAGTTTTGGAAGTCTTGAATAAAATCGAAGTCCATAAAGGAGATACATTTTTTGTGGATGCGGGGACAATTCATGCGATAGGTGCGGGTATTTTGTTGTGTGAGATTCAGCAAAATTCTAATTGTACTTACCGTCTGTATGACTATGACAGACGGGATAAATATGGTAATCCAAGAGAACTGCATTTGGAAAAGGCTCAGGAAGTGTCAAATTTGAATATGCGTGAAATTGAGGCAGTAGCCAGCGGGCAAAAGGTGCTTGTATGCAATGGTTATGAGGAAGAGGTTTTAGGCAGCTGTAAATATTTTGAAAGTAAAAAATATCAAGTATATACAGAAGTGGAATTTGCCATGAATGATGCTTCTTTTTGTTCTATCATAATTATTGAAGGTAAAGGAATGATTCGTTGTGATAATGAGAGCTTTAATTTTTCAGCCGCAGACAGTTTCTTTATTCCAGCGGGTCAGAGAAAAGTGCTTGTTCGGGGCAAATGTTCCTTTATTAAGACACATGTATAAAATAGCCTGCAAATAAAAAGTCAAGGCTAAATTGAAAGAACATTGAAAATTTT